>Ga0247832_1000011_pt1 | contig 291052 bp, 191 predicted proteins | sample LaCruzMarch2015__10_FD_192407 | JGI IMG/M metagenome (GOLD analysis project Ga0247832, IMG submission 192407) | Freshwater microbial communities from meromictic Lake La Cruz, Castile-La Mancha, Spain - LaCruzMarch2015_4m | ecosystem: Environmental > Aquatic > Freshwater > Lake | place: Spain...
GTGTACGCCTAGAAAATCTGGAAAATAAAGATGGCAAGGCAACTGGTGGCTATTGTACTTACATTGAGCAGTACCGTGCACCTTACATCTTCTCCAATTTCAATGGCACCAGCGGTGACGTAGATGTGCTAACCCATGAATGTGGGCACGCCTTTCAGGTATTCAGTAGTAGGGACATCGGCTTGAGTGAATACAAATGGCCTACCTATGAAGCTTGTGAAATACATTCCATGAGCATGGAATTTTTTGCGTGGCCATGGATGCGCTTGTTTTTCGGCGAACAAGCTGATAAGTACAAGTTCATGCACTTGTCCAACGCAATCTACTTTCTGCCCTATGGTACAGCGGTAGATGAGTTTCAGCACCTGATCTATGCCCATCCAGAAATGAGTCCAGCTGAACGCAACCAAACCTGGTCTGCGTTGGAAAAAAAATATTTGCCGCATCGCAATTATGGCGACAATGCTTTCTTGGAAGGTGGTGGTTTTTGGTACAAGCAGGGACATATTTTTTCGACCCCATTTTATTACATCGACTACGTATTGGCACAAATTTGTGCCTTTCAATATTGGAAATGGGCACAACAAGACCAAGCCAGTGCCTGGGAAAGCTACGTTCGCTTGTGCAAAGCTGGAGGGAGCAAATCATTCCTGGAATTGGTGGAACTGGCGGGAATTAACTCGCCTTTCCAAAAAGGGTGTGTTGAAGCCATGGCCAAAGAAATTGCCAATTGGCTGGATCAAGTTGACGATTCCAGCTTTAAATATAAGCGTTTTCCTATTCCCACTGCTTTTGCAAGAGTGGATATTGACAAACACCGAAATACCAATTTTTTGCAATATAAATTCTGATCCTATGGAGCTTATTTTTCAATGCTTTGCAACGGCATTTACATTAACCTATTTTGCTATTCCGTCCATCATCAGAATTGCGTTGATTAAAAACCTGATGGATGCGCCAGTTGAAAGAAGCTCTCACAAAGAAAGCACCCCTTCTCTGGGCGGAATTGCGATTTTCGCTGGAGTTATTTTTTCAGTGATTATCTGGACGCCGACTAGCGTATTCCATCAAGTTCAGTACTTATTAGGGTCTTTCATTATCATTTTTTTAATTGGCGCAAAAGATGACATTGAGCCAATCTCTCCTTCCAAAAAACTAGTAGCTCAAGTGTTGGCCGCCACCATTATCGTGGTCAAATCTCACGTCCAACTCCACAGCTTTCATGGGTTTCTGGGGGTACACAATTCCCTTCCCCCCATAGCCTATCTGTTGGTTTCTATCTTTCTCATTTTGGTCTTGGTAAATGCCTTTAATCTGATCGATGGCATCAATGGCTTGGCGGGTTGTATCGGGGCTTTGATTTCCGGGGTATTGGGCTGTTGGTTTTATCTGACGGCACAAGTTGAATACGCGATTATTTCCTGTGCTGTAGTGGGAAGTATTTTGGCTTTTTTGCGCTACAATTTTACCCCTGCTCAAATCTTTATGGGAGACACGGGGTCTTTGCTGATCGGCCTTATTTGTGCGATTCTTATTGTGAAATTCATCGATTTCAACTATAATCTGCCCCTCGATCATGCCTATCGTTTTAAAAACAGTCCAGCAGTAGCCATTGGCATCATGATCATCCCGATTTTTGACACCTTGCGTGTATTTACAACCCGGATGATGCGGGGAATCTCTCCTTTCAAACCCGATCGACGGCACATTCACCATTTGCTGATCGATGCAGGCAATAGCCACATGGAAGCAACCTGGATACTGGTTTTTGTCAATTCCATTTTCATTCTGTTCGTGTTTACTTTTCACGCCTCAATGAACATGCATTTGCTCATCCTGATCATGGCAATGGCGGCAGGTGCGCTGACTTATATCCTACACAAACGGGTATTGGCAATCAAAAAACAGCTTCACTTGAATAACGCAGTATGATCAATTGGTGGATGGTTTTTTTAGGTGGAGGAATCGGCAGCCTGACCCGTTTGGCCATGTCTCGTTGGCTGATCCAGCCAGTGCCTGGTTTTCCCTGGGCTACATTTTGGACCAATTTGCTCAGTTGCATCATCATTGGTGTTTTGGCAGGGCTCCGATCCAAAGGAGTATTGCAACCTACTGCACAATATTTGCTAATGACCGGATTTTGTGGAGGGTTCAGCACGTTTTCTTCGCTGAGTCTTGAAACCCTTGGCCTGCTTGAAAATGGACAACTGGGAATGGCCTTGCTCTATGTTTTGCTCAGCATGACGCTGGGGGTGTTGCTGGTGTTCCTGAGCATGAAAACAGCCCTTGCGCTGTAATGATCAGTTTTTCAACAAAAACCTTTTGATTTCCACTATTTTTGACGCAGCAAGTTTGCTCAAAAAAATGCAGATTTGTGCCTATATTTTTGCCAAATTAACCTGTGCACAATGAACAACAAACAACTCTTGGTGGGCCTTTTAGTCGTAGTAATGATTGGAGGAGGGATAATCAAACTGATGCCAACTCTTCTGATTTTTGCCAGCAGTGCATTTTCCTTGATTGGAATTGTGGTGGTGGTGGGCCTTTTGGGCTATGGCGCATACCGCATTTTGCGCGATTAATTGGTTGCGGTGAACTCCTTTATCAGAGCCACCGCAACCAATTATACCTGGATCAAGGAGATTTTATCAAAGTTCAGTCAACAATGCTTTGATGATTCCAGACAAGCGTTTCTCCGAGCCTTTGGCCACGGCAACAACGTCGTCCAGACTGGTTTCCCGAATGTCTTCAATGGGATAACAGCGGTTGGTGGCAATGCTCACGACCAGCAACGGCAAACTCATGTGCCGGGCTACCAGTACTTCGGGTACGGTAGACATCCCAACCACGTCAGCACCCATATTGTGGGCAAAATTGTATTCCGCAGGGGTTTCCAGATTTGGCCCTTGTAAGCCCAAATAGACGCCTTCGTGTGCTGCCACACCTTGCTCGCGGGCAATGGCCAATGCCCGGGTATTCAGTGCCCGATCATAAGCGTGCAACATATCTGGAAAACGAGGACCCAGACGCTCGTCGTTGTGGCCACGCAAAGGATTATCTGCTTGTAGGTTGATGTGGTCTTTCAAAAACACCAGATCACCTGCATAAATGTGCTGATTGACACTGCCTGCCGCATTGCTGATGAAAAGGCGCTGAATGCCCAAAAATTTCATCACCCGTACCGGGAAAGTAATTTGCTGCATGGTATAGCCTTCGTAGTAATGAAAGCGACCAGCCATGGCCACCACCTTGCGACCAGCCAGGTATCCAAACACCAGTTCTCCCTTGTGGCTCTCCACCGTTGATACCGGGAAATGAGGAATTTCTTTGTAGGGGAAAACGGCTACCCGTTCAATTTCCTGTGCCAAATCACTAAGGCCAGTACCTAGAATGATGCCAAAATCAGGTTCAAAGTCGGTCTTTGAACGCAAAAACGCCAGGGCTTCCTGGATTTGATCGTAGAGTTGCATATCAGATAAATTTGCCGTCCAAAGATAGCAGGAATGGCGTCATTTTTTTCATCAATGCAAAAACACCTTTTCAGACCCCAACAGGTTTTCTGCCTGCAATTGTACAATGTAGATCCCCGGCAGAATGGTGTTGTTCAACTTTAGGCTGCTTTGCTGAGCTCCCTTTGCACGCAAACCCAGGTTTTGTTCCTGCAATACCTGCCCAGTGATGCCTACAATCCGCAGGTTGACCATTTTGCTATCTGGCAAATCGTACTGAACCATCACTTCGCGCTGGCCCGGAATGAGTTTCATGGTCAAGCGACGACTTTGCACCGCAGCAGTACCGGTACTCACCGCGCATTGCAAACCCAAGGACGGGATGCGCTCAAACCGCTTGCCCATTACAGCATCTACCTCAGTGCTGCCAATGCACAACCAGCTTTCCAAGATGGTAGCATAAATCTGTCGAAAATCTGTCGAAAATTTCAGATTGCCATCCTTGTCCAGGTCTTTCAGATTCGGATTCTGTCCCACAAAACCATTGCCATTGAGCCCAGGGCCAAAAAGCATCAAAGGTGCTGCAGCCCCGTGATCCGTACCTTGAGATGCGTTTTGCTCAGGCCTGCGGCCAAACTCGGAAATGGTCATGGCCAAAACCCGATCAGCCCAGCCTCCGGCTTGTAAGTCTTGATAAAAAAGACTCACCGACTGCGCTATATTTTCGAGCAAGGCGGGGTGATTGCGGTTTTGATCGGCATGATTGTCAAAGCCATCCAAAGTTACCATATACAGGCGCGTACCCAGGCCACCTTTGATCAAACGAGCCACCAGCGCCAGTTGAGCGCCCAGGTTGGCAGGGTATTCCACCGTGTTTTTGCCTGCTTTATACGCCACCTCGATGCCCCGGGCATAAGTAAAGGTTGTATTGGTAAGGGTACGCAGGTAAGCCAATTGCTCGCCGTAGTAACAATCTGGCACATCTGTAGGATCGTACAAACGCCCACTCTGCGCAATTTTGGCCAGTTCTTCTGGATCGTTTACCACTACCGCCATGTTGTCGCTTTGGGTATTGGTAAAGGCGAGGTTTCCAGCTCCACCAATCTGAATGGCTGGCGGCATTTTGGGTGGCTTGGTCAGGTAATCGGGATTGAGGTTTTCCAACCAGCGCCCCAGCCAGCCGCTGGTATTGAGCACGTTAGAATCACTGGCCGTTGCCCAGATATCTGAAGAGCGGAAATGCGAAAGGTTTTGCTCGGGATAGCCCACGCTGTGGACTACCTTCATGTCGCCATCTTTCCACATTTTCTCCAGTGCGCCCATGCGATTTTGGATGCCAAAAGAAGCATTGAGGTTGATGATTTGATTGGTGGGGATGGCAATTCCAGGGCGCAGGTTCTTGTAAGTACTGTAATCAAAAACCGGGATGATGGTGTTCACCCCGTCGTTGCCCCCCTTGAGGCGTATGAGTACCAAAATGCGATCGCCTTCCATGGCATTGAGCAATGCAGCCAATTGCGAACTGGCCAAAGCGGTTACGGGCGTACCCCCCAGTAAGATGGATCCTGCGCCGCTCAACCCCAACATGCGCAGAAAGGTTCTGCGGTTCCATGCTTCATGCGAAAGGGCATGCGCTTGCGGGTCTTGCAGCGAAGTGCCTTGTTTTTGATTGGACATGTTTTCTTTTGTTGAGCTTGGTTAGTTCAATTGAAATTCCGGCAATCGAGCAATGTGCTGAAAAAGCAACGCAACCTGCGCAGGCACGTATTCCCATTCCAGGTTCCAGGAACCATTGGCGTAATAATTTTCAGGTACTTCCCACTTGAAGGTCTTCACAGCTTGCGCGTAATCTGCCTCCCGCAGCAAGCCCTTGGGCAACCAAAAATCGACAATGGCCTTGGCGGTCAGAACTGGATCGTCGTGCTTGGGACTCAGCGCTTTGGCAAAAGCGCGGTAAGATTCAGGTTCGGTACTATACAGGCCGTACAAACCAAGATCGAGCGCCGCCCAACGCCCGGTCAGGGACGAACTGGTGAGCCAACTGCGATTGCCAGGCCAACCAGCCACATCTACAGGTTGGAACAACTCCTGCCCCAACTCTCCTCCAATGTACAATACTCCCAAAGTGGTGTCCTGTTTCTCAAAAGCAAACCCGCCTTGGCGGAAAAACCCAACCATCAGCTCTATCGGACTCTTGATGATGGTACCAATGACTTCTTCGTCAAAAAAGTGCTCACTCTTGAAAAGTTGTCGGAACACCGGAGCCAACTGGAATTTATTTTCGCGAAAGGTTTTTGCCAAGCCTTGTACTATGGTTTCGTCCGCTTCAGGATGCACAAAATGTCGGTAAATTTTGCGGCAAATGAACGTAGAAATTTGCTCGGCACGCTCCTGAAACAGCAAATCGTGCAGCGTATCGTAATTAAAGGCTCCAGTTTTGCCAAAAATGGTTTTGGTGCCTGTATCAAAAAAAGTAGCATTGAATCCAATCGGAGCGCAGATTTCCGTGAAACCATTCCAACCCGTCAGTGCACGGGCGCTCTCCACGATGTCTTGTTGGGTATAGCCATTGTCACGCCCCAGCGTAAAAAGTTCGTAAAGCTCACGCGCATAATTTTCGTTGGGTGAAAAGCGGTTGTTTTGAACCCCGTTGAGGTAAATCAACATGGCCGGAGTGGTACCGGTGGCTTTTACAAATGCTTTGAAATCACCCAGGCAAAATTGCTGCAAAATCTTGTGGTAGGCATACAAATAAGCAGGGCAAATGTAAGTTTCTGAACGGGTGACAAAGTGGTTGTGCCAAAACAGCGCCAGTTTTTCACGAAAACCATTGGTGTACATGTCGCGCAACCAGCGGGTTGTCCATTCGATGTACTGAGGGATAATTTCCTGATTGAAATTTTTGTAGTCTTTGTACCCTTGGTTGGCCCACACGGGTGGTGGAGGTAAGGGTAGATTGAGGGCTTCGCTGATCAGGGCATCCACCAATTCGCTCGGCTTGCGCTTCATGGCAGCGTCAATTTCGGCGGGTTTGGCGCCAAAACCCATGCGGTGGTAAAGGTGTTGTACCCGGCGACGATCCCAGGGTTTGGCGCTGGTGGGTGTGTATACAGCCAGTGTTCCCACTGCACAGTTAACAATGGTACTCATAGAGAATAGGTTGGTTATTAAAGAGAACTGCGTTTTAGGAGTGGATATTTTGAAGACGGCGTTAAAAAAAGCAGGATGAATGATTGGGACAAAAAAAGTCCTGTTTTACAGTACGACAAACTCAGTCCGGCGGTTTTCTTTTCGGCCTGCTTCGGTTGCATTGTCTGCAATTGGCTGGCTTTCCCCAAAACCTTTGTACGTCAATCGCTGGGCAGCAATTCCTTTGGAGAGGAGGTACGTATACACGGCCTTGGCGCGTTGTTCGGAAAGCTTCAGGTTATCGGCATCTGTACCTACATTATCGGTATGGCCATTGATTTGGATGCGCAAGACAGGGTTTTGTTGCAACAAATCGGCCAGGCGATCCAGTTCAGGCCCTGATTCGGAGCGCAAGGTGGCGGAAGCTGTTTCAAAAAACACGTTGCGCAGTACCACTGGAGTTTTGTCTGATGCTACAAGGGGGGAATCCGATTGGGGCAAAGCTTGTAGTCCTGCACTGAGCTCATGGGCCTGATCGGCATTGCGCACTTCGGCTAGCGCAAAATTAGCGGAATAAAAGGTATAACCTGGGTAAGAGGCATTGAGCGCGTAGTTTTGCCCGAGTGGCAAACACACCAAAAAAGTGCCATCATCGGCAACTTTGGCTTTGTAGAATGCTTTTTTGGAAGCCAATTCGATCACCTCTACCTCTGCGGCCAAAGGTGCTTTGGTATTCAGGTCAAAAACCTTGCCGCGGGTGAAGGTCACGGTTTTGGGGCGGTCTATTTCGGGTAGCGCAAACTGGTAAATGTCCGATAGCCCCAATTTGATGCCTTCGACGTTGCGGGTATCTTCTACATCGGTTGAAAACCAGGCCAGACTGCCATCCAAACTGACGGCTAGCGCACCTTCATTGGCACGGGTGTTGATGGGGTAACCCAAATTTTGGGGCGTGCCCCAATTGCCTGTACTATCGAGGCGACTGAGGTACAAATCGAATCCGCCCATGCCAGGATGGCCATTGGACATGAAGTACAAAGTCGTTCCATCCGGGTGTAAAAAAGGAGCTTGTTCGTCGCCAGCAGAGTTGACCCTTGGCCCTAAGTTGCGTGGGACTGCCCATTTTCCATCGGGCAAAAGTCGACTTAGCCAAAGATCGCGACCACCTTGGCCTCCCGGGCGATCTGAAGCAAAAATCATCACCCGACCGCTCGCCGAAATCGAAGGCAAAGACTCCCAGGCACCTGAATTGATCGGCGCACCCAAATTGAGGGGCTGCGTCCAGGTGCTGTCCTGAAAATAAGACACGTAAATGTCACACCCACCCAGGCTTTTGGCGAGGTTGCAGCCCGTAAAGTACAAGGTTTTGCCATCGGCGGAAAGGCAGTGTCCTGCTTCATTAAAGGAGGTATTGAGGGCAACCAATGGCGTTGCGGTTTGCCAAATGCCGTCTTTTTTGGTACTCACAAAAAAATCTTCCTGCCCTTGCACCAAACGACTAAAGACCATGGTTTGCCCATCGGCACTCACCGAAGGCAAAAACTCGGCCTGATCAGGATTGTTGATGCCCGCTGGAAGTTTTTCGGGTTGAAAAGGCAATGGCTTTTTGATGGCTTCTGCCGCAAAAACAGCATCGGCGCGGTTGCGTTGTGCGCGACGGATGACATCGGTATTCTTTTTTTCGCGTTGCAAAAATTGATCCCAGGTAGGAATTGCCCCGGCAAAATCATCAGCGCGCATTTGAGCGAGCGCCAATTGGTAATACAAGCGTGGTTGGTACTCTGGGCCCAATTGCAGCGCAGTTTGGTAGGATTTTATGGCTTGCAGGTAGTCTTGCTCGTCGTAATGGAGATTGGCCAGCAGGATGATGCCATCAATAAAATTGGGGTCTTCTTGCAAAATTTTATTCAATCCGGTCTTGGCCTCTGCAAATGCCTTGGCATCTACGTGGACGCGCACTTTTTCAAATTGCTTTTGCAATTTAGGGTTCAGCGTGGTGCGGGTAGTATAGTTTTGGCCGTAGGCAAAATTTGCCAGTAGCAGTAGTGAAAACCCTAAAAGGAAGTGGTGGTAGTAGCGCATATCGAGAACTAAAAACGAAAATTAAACTGGATTAGTGTCTTGGGGCAAATGAGCTTGGCGTTGCTGTCTTGCCTGATTTTGAAGATCGAATAACAGACCTGCACCAAAAACAACTACCACCACGCATAAGCTCCCTTCTGCACCACATCCGTCACTTGCAAATCTGCCCGCACAAACAGTTGCCCTTGGGCATTTTTTTCCAAAACTTGTACATTCAAGGGCAGGGATTGATCGGATACAGGCTGATAGTCGCTAAAAACCAGGGCAGCCTGAACTTGTTGCCAATTGTCGTTCCAAAGGCTTAATTCAGCGAGCGCATTGGTGTCGGAAAATTTTGCTTTCAAAAAAAAGACTTGCTGCTCAATGCTACACCGGAATGCGTCAGCATCGGCTTCCTCCTCACTCCATTCCATTGTACAATAATGCCACCAATGGGGCTGCCAAGCTGCTCCAGCAAGACCAAAAAATGCATTGCGTTGGGCAATAGGGCAGGGCAATACTGGCTGTTTCCAGCGATATGGAAAGGTGGACAAAAACCAACGGGTACTCAATCCTTGTCCCGCAGCAAACTGCTCTGTGGCCTTGATCGAGATCAGAAAAGAGCGGGTGATATCGGCGTACCAAACCAGCGTTAGTGGAGCAAGTGTAAAAAAAGCTTTGCATTCGGCAGGGTGCCATTTGCCCTGCTGCCGGGCTTTGACTACCCCTTTCATACGCAATCGAACCCTACCGGAAGGCTCATCCATGATTGGGCCACTTTGTGTGAGGTAATCGAGCCAGTTTTGGGGAAATGGGTTTTGCCGCAATGGTTGATTTTGCAAACCATCCGTTGCGGCAGTCCAATAGCGCTTGGCGCGAGGTCGCACCAGCAGGCGAAACAATCCACTGCCGAATAAATCCAACAGCAACCATCCTGTGATCAACAAGGACAATTCCGGCAAGTAATTCCAGAGTCTGATCATATTTTGGTTATACAGCCTCTATTTCCGCCTCTTCCAGCTCAGAGAGGTCTTCTACTTCGGTCTCCACATCGTTTAGCTCTACGCGCAAATTGCCAATGATAAAATCCTGGCGATCTGGCGTGTTTTTACCCATGTAGTATGACAGCACATCGTCGATATCGGTATTGTCGTTGATGATCACTGGCTCCAAGCGAATATCTGGGCCAATAAAGGCCGAAAACTCGTCGGGGGAAATTTCACCCAAGCCTTTGAATCGAGTGATCTCTGGTTTGCCGCGCAATTTTTTGATGGCGGCTCTTTTCTCCGTTTCAGAGTAGCAATAAAAGCGCTGCTGCTTATCGCGTACGCGAAACAGTGGAGTGTCCAGAATGTACAAGTGATTGCCCCGCACCAATTCCGGAAAGAACTGCAAAAAGAACGTCAGCATCAACAAGCGGATGTGCATTCCATCCACGTCGGCATCCGTAGCGATGACCACCCGGTTGTAACGCAGGTCGTCCATGCCATCTTCGATGTTGAGGGCGTGTTGCAGGAGGTTGAATTCTTCGTTTTCGTAAACGGTCTTTTTGGTCAGGCCGTAACAGTTCAACGGTTTACCCCGCAAACTAAACACTGCCTGGGTCTGTACATCCCGAGCCTTGGTGATGGATCCACTTGCCGAATCCCCTTCCGTGATGAAAAGGGTGGTGGCGCGGCGCATGTCTTCTGCTACTTTCTTGGTCGAATCATTGAAATGCAGGCGGCAATCGCGCAGTTTTTTGTTGTGCAGGTTGGCTTTTTTGGCGCGTTGGTTGGCCAGTTTTTTGATGTCGGCTATTTCCTTGCGTTCCCGTTCCGATTGCAGGATGCGCTTCTTGAGGGCATCGGCAATTTCGGGGTGTTTGCGCAAGTGGTTGTCCAGGTGCTCCTTGATGACGTTGCCAACAAAAGTGCGAATGGTTTGTCCTTCGGGTGCAATGTTGACCGAGCCCAGTTTGGTTTTGGTTTGCGACTCAAACACGGGTTCTTCTACCCGAATGCTCACTGCCGCTACAATTGATCCCAGGATATCGGTACGGTCATAATTGGCATTGTAAAATTTCTTGACCGTTTCCACCACGGCTTCTTTAAACGCACTGAGGTGAGAACCGCCCTGGGTGGTGTTTTGGCCATTCACAAAAGAATAATACTGCTCTCCGTAATGGTTGCCATGGCTCATGGCCACTTCCAGGTCATCGGCTTTCAGGTGGATGATCTGGTAGCGCAAATCTTCATTTTTGCTTTTGCGCTCCAGCAAATCCAACAAACCATTTTTAGACGAAATGATGGAGCCGTTGTAGTTGAGCTTTAAGCCAGAATTGAGGTAGGCATAGTTCCAGAGCTGGTTTTCCAGGTGGTCTTTTTGAAAACGGTAATTTTTAAAAATGACGTTGTCGGGGCGAAATGTTACCAGCGTGCCATTGGGTTCATCCGATTTTTTGATGGGGTGATCCTTCAGCAATTCGCCTTTTTCAAACTCTGCCACCTTCATTTGGCCATCCCGGATTGCTTTGACCATAAAATAATCCGAAAGTGCGTTGACCGCTTTGGTACCTACGCCATTCAACCCCACCGACTTTTTGAATGCCTTGGAGTCGTATTTCCCACCAGTATTGATTTTCGAAACGCAGTCGATCACTTTGCCCAAGGGAATTCCCCGGCCATAGTCGCGGATTTCGGCAGTGTTGTCTTCAATTTTCAATTGAATCTCCTTGCCATGCCCCATGACGAATTCGTCAATGCAGTTGTCTATCACTTCCTTGATCAAAATATAGATGCCATCATCGGATGAAGCGCCATCACCTAGCTTGCCGATGTACATCCCTGGACGTAGGCGAATGTGCTCTTTCCAATCCAACGAGCGGATATTGTCCTCGTTGTAACTCACTTGCTGTTCTGCCATGTGCTCCAATGTTAAAAAAATATTAAAAACTACTGCAAATCAGTTCAAAAGAACGAAAAGAGTGGTATTTTTGCGTTAAATATACGGCAAATTTATTTTGTCAAACAACATTTTGTTGTTTATTTTTTCAATTTAACTATTTTGAACAGAGAAACACTTTACCGTCACCCTGCAATGCGCAATTTGCGCAACGCCATTTTACGTGAACTGCGCATGCAGTTTGCCATGAGCCTCGTATTGCTTGCTTTTGGCTCAGGTCTTTGTGTACTGACGTTTAAGATGAATATCGTTTTCTCCATCATTGGTTTGGGTCTCAGCATGGTTGGCGGCAAATTGGTAGTGGATACCACCGCTAATTTACGCATCGACAACCATTTGCTGCTCAATTACCTGCGGTATCAGCCCCAGCATATTGTGTGGGTTTATTCTGTGCTAACCGAGCGGACAAGCTTTGGCATTCAACTTTTCCGCAAAGGCACCCTGCATTTCAAATTGGCAGATGGAAGTGACTTCACCGTTGGCATGCAAGCTAGTAAATTAAAACTGGTTAGCAAATTCCTGATGCGTTTGCTGCCTCATGCCACTTTTGGATATACCGTAGACCGGGAGTACACTTTCCGGGTAAGTCCCGAACGCCTCCGCAAAGAACAGGATGGTGGCGATGACGATGATTACAACTTCAACTAGCACTACCCATTTTTCTTAGGCTTTCCTTCCAAATGCCTGACGGTACCCAAACCGCAGGATCAGCATCAATGCAACAAAAATCAGGATAACTGCGGAAAAAGGCATACTGATGATTGCAAAAATCCGCGTGCGGTCTACCAACCACATCAAGCCAATCGTTCCGGCAATGAGCATCAACAAACCGGATAATTTTTCAAATCCAGGAATGTAATTCAAATCTACATTGCGGCGCACAATGTTCAAGGTCAGGATCATCGACAAAATGGGCAAAACCTGGGTGTAAATGTCGGTATTCATAATGCTTCTCCGTTCAAACAAAAAGAGGTACACACTCAAGGAAAGTGCAAAAATGCCGGGTACTGCACTAAGGTAAATAATGGAAGAATAGATCAGGTTCCAGGGAGAATTGCGCCCTTCTGCTCCTGCTATCCAAGCCAAAAGCAATGCCGCAATGGGTAGAATGGCAAAATACAAAACAACGGCCTCGGGGTGATTGCCGACATACACAAGTAGGTCATTCAAAGTCATGATTGAACGGTTTTGATCTGGAATAATGCCCAATATAAAGAAGTCAGTGGAATTATTAAAATGGTGCTTGAGGGCCAATATTTTGCAGCGGCTCTACCACCAGAATGTGGTCGTTTATGATGTCCACTACCCGAACGGAATCCCCCGGTTTGATTTCGGCACCGATGGAAATGGCATCCAATGCATAAGGAGCCTTACGCAAGTTTATGTGTACACGCCCCAGACCTTCCTGGTGGGGCGGAATGTACTGCAAAACCTCGCCCGTACTGGACAATGCCTCTTGGTAGTTGAAATCCTGTTTCTGCTTGGAGGGTACAATTTTTTTGACGGGTTTGCGCAAGCGCAAAATCAGGAAAGGAAACATTGCTGCAATGATACCAAACGGCAAGCCATCGATCAGGGAGATGAGCAATCCAGGTTCCCACACGTGGGCAAGCAGGCTCGTCCAGGCCCAAAAAGCAAAGAAAGTGAGAATAACCCGGGCATCGATAATTTTAGGGGCTTGCCATCCCTGCTCCTGATCTCTGATCAAAAATTGCAGGATCAAAAAAATGCTCAGCAAGATCGTAAATACTACCGCAGCTACCCAAAGCAATTGCTCTGCCCAGTTGAGTTGAAGGAATGTAGGGATATATAGCCAATACTGCATAGTCTTCTCCGCTTGCTTTTCGACAAAAGTAGATGACTTTGTTCACATCAAAGGTTTAGTATCGACTAACGGGCAAGGTTTTTCGCTCAACCACATATCTCATTTGTTTTTCGTGGAACTAAAGTTCTTTTTACTATTGTTGAAAAAGCCAAATCGACTGATTTATTTCTACTTTATCATCCCATTCTTTTAGTTTTAACCCAAATACACCCTTCATTATGAAGCCAAAAACGTCTCGTACCCAACCTAGCCGCTACGCCAAGCGGATGCGCAACGATGATGAAACCCTATATTCCATCCTCGATGAGGCACTCGTATGCCATGTTTCCTACAATCTGGAAGGCCAACCCTTCATCCTGCCTACTGCCTATTGCCGAATCGACAACACCATTTACCTGCATGGCTCAGTTGGGAGTCATTTTTTTATGCAGATGGCCAAAGGCATCCCCGTTTGTATAGCCGTGACGCTGCTGGATGCATTGGTGCTGGCGCGTTCGGTTTTCAATCATTCCCTCAATTACCGCTCCGCAGTAATCTTTGGCACTACCCGTCTGGTTGAAGATTCCCAAGAAATCTGGACAGCCGCCGAAACATTCACCGAACACGTCATCCCTGGCCGTTGGGCCGATGCGCGCCAACCCTCCCCTAGCGAACTGCGCAAAACCATGTTTATCGCCGTTGAAATCGAGGAAGCTTCCGCCAAGGTTCGCGACCACGGTGTAGGCGATGACCCCGAAGACATGGAAGCCAATGTCTGGGCTGGACTCTTGCCCTTAACACTCAACATTGGAGCTCCACAACAGGATGAGGTGCAGAGCAAGGACGTAGTTTTGCCCGCTTACATTAGTGGGTACAAAAGGTGAAAATTGTATTGTTCGCATCTCTTGATTGAATGGGGGGTATTATTTCAAAATAGCATTCCCAACAGCGCAATGCAGGCACTTCCGTTTATCGCAATATTCCCGTTTCAGGTGCAGCAGCGCCTGGGTCTGGCTGGCATCTTCTGGCTCCAAACCTAGTTTTTTCCATCCATCCATGATGTGGTTTGCTTCCGGAGGCAGTTCTTGCATGAGCCGCAAGGCCTGATCACAGAAGCGGGGGCTTTGCGTGTACAGGCCATGGTAAAAAATCAAAGGAATACAGGCATTGAGCACCAGCAATTCGATAAAACTGCTCCCCAAGTGTTTGAGCTTGCGGGGCGAAGGTTTATCAAACGTGTAATGCTCTGACCAATAGCCATGCAAGGTGACTGCAAACAAGTGCGTCAACTCCTCCAGGTCGCGGGCAGCCAAAATCTTGCTGAACAGATTGCTGCCCTGATACAGCAACACTGCAAATTGTGCCAGGCGCATGGTGGGGAAATTGGCAGGGCGCATGCGCAAAAACTTCCAGGTTCCGGGAGGCAAAGGCTCTAGTCCATACTTTTGGCGCTGAAAACGGTACTCCTGCTGCAATTGCTGCGGATAAGCATCGGCAAATTCAGTTTCAAGTAACCCTGCCTGCCCAAAAAGCAAAGCCTCAAGTTGTATCAAATTGTCGCGGTGGCGTGACAGCAGCTTGAGCGGCAAACTGCGGGCAACCTGCTCACATGGATCCATATTCACAGTGAGGCCAAAATTGCGCAGCAGGAGTTGGTAGCATACTTCCTCCCAATCGCCCTGGGTTTGGGTCAACAAGCGCTTGATCAATGCAGATTTTGTCTCCAGGCGCTCTACCATCAGGCGTTCCAGCCAAAGCTTTTTGGTCAGTTCTTTGACCTGGTGCCAATGGTTTTGACAAGGAATCCAGAGTGCGTTGTTGAGCATTTGGTAGTACGCTTTGCACAAATCGGGATCGAGCAAGCGGCGCAATTCCAGACAAGGCAAGCGCTCTCCATTCGTGTGCTGAATGGGCACATCTTCGTCGAGTACCACATGGAGCACCACGTTGTTGTAGGCTGGGTCTTGCTGGTGGTGGTGCAGCAGCCAATCGGAGGATTTAAGGTGGATTTCGACGTTGCCAGCCCAAAGAGTGTCTTCAATGTGCAAACGGGCATTGAGAAAATCAGGCCCAGCATTTCGATTGAGTTCGCCCACACTCAGTACCGCAAGAGATTGTCCTTGGGTGGTTTGCAGTTGTGTAGCTTGAAAATGTTGGTAACGCCAGGCGTAGTGGAGAAAATCTTCAGTCACGATCTCAGGATTTAACGGGTTAGGAACCTGAGAATCAATGTTGACAAGGGTAAAAAAGCACAACGGGGTACGTTGTCTGTGCAAATTTAAAACTTATTTTTTCTAAAGCAAAAAAAAACTTTAATTCTTTTATTCCTCCTCTTCAATTTCTTTGGGGACTTCAATCCGTTCGTACACTTTGAAAATGTAGTCCATTTCGTTTTTCTCGTCGGCAAGATGCGGCTCTTTGAAGCGCAGCTTCCATTTTTTCAAGTCGATTTCAGGGAAAAACACTTCTCCTTCGGGTTCTAGATTCACCTCGGTCAGGTAAATTTTGTCCCAATACTGCTGACTTTGCGTATAAATCTGTCCCCCGCCGATGATGAAAGCTTCCGTCTCGCCGTTGTCGTAAGCCAATTCCAGTGCCTCATTGACAGAATGGGCGATGAGACAATCGTTGGATACAAAGAAAATATCTCGGGTAATGATGATGTTCGTTCGATTGGGGAGTGGCCTGCCGATCGACTCAAAGGTATTGCGCCCCATGATCACATGGTGGTTCAGGGTGGTTTTTTTGAAGTATTTCAAGTCCGCAGGCAAGTACCAGGGAATTTGATTGTGCATTCCGATGACTCGGTTTTTGGCAGCAGCTACAATGGTTGATACAATCACTTGGGTATTATTTTTCAGTGCTTTGCAAAATTTCCTTGGCACTCACTTTGCGTTCAATTGCACCGAATTGGGTCAGATTTTTACGAATGACATCGGCGCTTTGCTTCATGGCTGCCCGGATCGCTTCCGACATGGGCTGCTGGGTCGCCATTTGGCCATTTTCAAAGGCCGCAACTGGCAACGTCATGTAGGTAGATTTGGCTGCACCTGGCGCCCGGTAAACGTAGCGGTACACGGGGATATATTCGGTTTTGCTGATGGCTGTTTTTTGGGTGCTGGCGTTTTTTTCCAACTCAACCTCTACCATCAGGCCAATGTCTGTATAGATTTTGGTCTGGGCAGAAATAAAATTGCCCATCGAGTACACCACCAGGCCATTGCGCATGGTGCTGTCGGCTTGTGGCAATGGATAAGTTTTGATCGGTTGTACTACGTGTGGATGTGACCCAATAACCATTGTTGAACCCCATTCCAGCATTTTTTTGGCCAGGCTACGTTGGCGGTCATTTTCGGTCAGTTGGTACTCATCACCCCAATGTACAAAGGTAATGATGGCATCGGGTTGGTGTGCTTTGGCCGCTTCGATATCTGCCTTGATGGCTTTTTCATCAATGAGGTTTACTACTGCTGGTTTTGGGGTGGGTATCCCGTTGGTGCCGTAGGTATAATTCAGAAAAGCCAGTTTGAAACTGCCCTTGTATACGATCAAGGGGTAAAGTGCGGCGCGGTAAGATGAATCGATGAAGGTTCCGGTTTGATAAAACCCGTTTTTCTCGAGGGTTTTGATGGTATTTTGTACACCCAACAATCCGCCATCATTGGAGTGGTTGTTGGCGGTAACCAACAGATCAAACCCTGCCGCCCGAAGGGCCAGTGGCAATTCACCCGGGCTTTTGAAGGTAGGATACCCCGTGTAAGGTGGTTTGCCAGGCAAGGTCAGTTCTAAATTGCCAATTGCCAGGTCTGATTGGGCCAACAAGGGCGCAATGAACTTGAAGCAGGGAGAATAATCATACAACTTATTCGCTTCGATGGCCGCCGATTCAATCTGAGGGCCATGCCCCATGATGTCACCTACAAAAATCATTTTGAGTTTATCCTGTGCAACCAGGCTGCCTGTCGAGCAAATGGCCAAGACCCAAAACAGCATTATTTTTTTCATGGTAAGTTTAATTATGGTCGGCGCGCTTTGCTTTTGGTCATCACCACTTCCCGAATGATGTAGTCTTTTTTCAAGACCATTTTTTCCATCTCTTTGCGTGCCGGGCTGCGAATTTCGCCTTTGAGGTATTTTTCAATCATTAGACTGGCCACCGGGGCAGCCACCTGTCCTCCAAAACCTGCGTTCTCAGCATATACTGCAATGGCAATTTTGGGGTTGTCTTTGGGGGCAAAACAGAAAAAGATCGAGTGGTCTTCACCGGAGCTGTTTTCAGCGGTTCCGGTTTTTCCACAAATGGGAATGTCAGGGATAAAAGCCCGTCTTGCTGTACCGGCAATGGTCACCCGCTCCATGCCATCTACAACAGGAGGGAAGTATTTTTTATCGATGCCTACCTCATGCTTGATGTGATACGCTGAGCGGGTCGTGGTAGTAGAATCGCCAAACGCTTTGATGAAGTGAGGGGTATAAAAATGGCCATGATTGGCAATGATTGCCGCCAAATTGGCCAGTTGTATATTGGTACATAGCATCTCCCCTTGTCCGATGCCTAAGGAGCGAATCCAGATCGATTTCCATTGTCCATCGCGGGCATACCAGCGATCAAAAAACGCAGTAGTTGGATAGCCCCCGGCCTGCTCTCCCGGATAATCTATACCGAGCTTGCGGCCATATCCAAATTTATCCAAATAATAATTGAGGGTATCCAGTCCGCGATTGGGATGTTTGTACCCATACCGGTCTACGATGGTGCGAAAGAGCGTTACAAAATAGGCATTGCAAGAATGCTGAATGCCCGTACGCAGATCACTACAATAAGCATGACGGTGGCAGCCCAAACGCACCCCTGGTGCTACAAATGCACCACCACAGGGTACACCTCGGTTTTCATCCCATACCCCAATCTGCTGCCCGATCAACGACAAAATCGTTTTGTGGATCGACCCCGGAGGGTATTGGGCCATTACCGCCCGATTGAACAAAGGATTGTTGGGGTTTTTGGCCAATGCTGCGTATACATCCCCTCTGGCGTTGTTGGTGATGGTGAGCTGGTTGGGGTCGTAATTGGGGGTAGTCACCATGGCCAGAATCTCGCCTGTGCTCGGCTCTATGGCCACCAACCCAGCGCGTTTATTGCTCAACAGGTATTCTGCGTATTGTTGCAGCTCAATGTCAACCGTTGTTTTTAGATCTTGTCCTGGAGTAACCGGAATATCGTCTTTGCCATCGCGGTAAGAGCCTGCGTAGCGACCTAGCTTGTCCCACAACACATATGCGATGCCTTTTTTCCCTCTTAGCTCATTTTCATAGGTTCTTTCCAATCCACTTGCGCCAATGTAGTCACCAGGAGCATAGATGTCTGCTTGGGTATCTACTTCATTTTTGTTCACCTCCCGAATGTAGCCCAAAAGGTGAGCGGCAACAGGCGCCGGGTATTCCCGAGCGTTGCGCAACACGACTTCAAAACCAGGAAACTCAGGCAATGCTTCCTGAAAACGGGCGAAAGCCTCTGCTGAAATTTTACTTTTGAACACAAAGGGTACGGATCGGGAATAGCGTCCGCTGCGAAAATCTTTATTTAAGGCTTCAGTGTATTCTTCTTTGGTCATGCCAACCAAGGAACAGAAACGATCTACGTCCATGCTGTCTTTGAGGGCATCTACCGTTACCATCAGGTCATACATGGGGTTGTTGACTACCATGAGTTTTCCTTTGCGGTCATAAATCAAGCCTCGGGCCGGATAAATGGGAAAGCGCGCAACTGCACCAGTAGCTTTGTTCTTGTTGTTGAATTCGCCAGTAATGACTTGTAGATAGAATGCTCGTCCCAGGAGCAGGATTGCAGCCACAATGAATACAAACTGAATAACTTGTTGACGATTGCTGCCACTGTCCATAGCGAAGATTCGAAAGAATTTGAATTAATCTAATCCGTTTAAAATACCTGATAAAATTAGTATAAAAATCATGGAAACCACAAAACTTAACAGGCTTTTAACGATGATGTCCACAAAAAAAGCGGGTGCAAAAAATACCATGGAGTAATAAAATACCAGGTACAACAATAGCGCAACCGCAACATACCGTAAGAACGGCAAAAGCTTGAGCCGTTTCAAGGAAGGAGCCGCACTCTCATCCATGCCTCGCGGAATTACCCAGTTTAAAATCCTACTCCGACTAAAAGCCAGCAACAGTGAACTTGAAGCATGAACCCCCAGAGAATTGTATGTGCCGTCCATGATTAGTCCAGTTGCAAATGCCACAATCAACAACAGATTGATTTGCATGCCAGCTGGCAGCAATAGAATAAACAATGGATACACAAAAACTTCATAATGATAGGGGCCAATCCAGAATTGAATTTGTTTCAACACCACGATTTGGAGCAACCAAATGATGATGAACTTGAACACTATGCGCAGTAAAGAGTTATTGTTCATCCTTGACGCGGGCTTCTAGTTGTTTGATTTCATCTGCATGCTTGTTTACCACAATCAGTGCATATCGGACATTGGACATGTTGACATTCAATTTGACTTTGATCAGGTGGTTGCTGGAACCAGGCGGTATTTCGTGGTAAAAAACCTTCCCAATGGAAACACCAGGAGGATAATAAGTAGAAAAACCAGTGGTTTCTACAATGTCATCTTTGCTGCTGATCTTGTTGTGCTTGGGAATGTCCATCAGGTACATCATACTCGGGTCTGACCCATTCCAGACCAAGGAACCATAAAATCCCTTCACCACGTCTTTTCCTTTGACCTGGGCACTCACGCGGGTATCGGTATGGAGAATGGACATCACCTGACAATAATTTGGAGATACATACCGCACTACACCCAGAATCCCATCTGCCGTAATCACCCCCATGTTTTCTTTGACCCCATGGCGACTGCCCCGATTGAGGGTAAGGTAATTCTTGGGTTTATCTACTGAGTTGTTGATGACTTTGGCTTCGATGTATTCGTAGATCTGAATGCGATTGGAATCTACTTTTTGCAGGGTATCCCGAACCAATTCATTGTTGTATTGGTCTTGGGCCAACTGCCCGCGCAGTACGCTGATTTCGCGCTGTAATTTTTCGTTTTCTCTACTCAGGTTGAAGTAGCTCCAGACAGAGTTGGCACCGCTACTGAATAAGCCAAATACCATACCTGTCGAATTCCAGAAAATCTTGCCTTGTGCTTCATTGTTTCGAACGATCATGAAGATCGACATCAACATCAGAAGCAAAAACAAAGCCCGGTGATTGACGCGGTAAAGTAATTGCAAGAGCGTATTCATGCGGTGGTTGGAAGTGGAAAGGTGGTAGATGAAACCGCATTAGGCAATACTAGCATAATGCGGTTTCACTTTTGGAATTACACACTTTTGCGATCGATCAAAAACGAAAAGCGATCGGTATTTTTAAGCGCAATGCCTGTACCCCGCACCACTGCACGCAGCGGATCGTTGGCAACTTGTACAGGGAGCTTGGTTTTTAAGGAAATGCGTTTGTCCAAACCGCGCAGCAGTGCGCCACCTCCGGTTAGGTACAAGCCTCTTCTAAAGATATCGGCAGCCAATTCTGGTGGCGTAGATTCCAATGCTTTCAGGATGGCATCTTCAATTTTGGAGATAGACTTATCCAAGGCATGGGCAATTTCGCGGTAGCCAACTTTGATTTGCTTGGGGATACCTGTCATCAGGTCACGGCCATTCACGGCATAATCCTCTGGGGCATCTTCTTCTAGCTCATGCAAAGCAGAACCCACGTGGATTTTGATTTGCTCGGCAGTGCGCTCACCAATCAGGATATTGTGTTGGCGCTTCATGTAGCTCACGATATCGTTGGTGAATTCATCGCCAGCGATGCGAATGGATTGATCGCAGACGATGCCTGAAAGGGCAATTACTGCAATTTCCGTCGTACCACCACCAATGTCGATGATCATGTTTCCCTCAGGCTCTTCTACATCGAGGCCAATCCCCAGCGCAGCCGCCATAGGCTCATGAATCAAGTAGGTTTCTTTGGAATCTACGTGATCAGCAGAGTCAAATACCGCACGTTTCTCTACTTCGGTTATCCCAGAAGGAATACAAATCACCATTTTCATGTGGGAAAAAAAGCGACGACGGCCATCAATCATGTTGATGAAACCCTCAATCATATTTTCAGCCGCTTGAAAATCGGCGATCACTCCATCTTTTAATGGTCGAACCGTTTTGATGTCTTCGTGGGTCTTTTCGTGCATTTGCATCGCACGGCGGCCAACCGCAATGGTTTGGTTGGTTTTGCGATTGATGGCAACGATCGATGGTTCGTCCACAACGATCTGATCATCTTGCATGATCAGGGTATTGGCAGTGCCAAGATCAATGGCGAGTTCTTGTCTAAAAAAACTGAACAGCTTCATTAATTTTCCTTACCTAAGAGTTTTTGTAAAAAGGTTAAACGCGTTCTCGGGAGCTTTATTGTTGTGTTGAAACTGTAGTGCTAACCGCTTGCGCTTCATGCACGCAAAAGAAAGAAAAATTGGTGACATTTGCGCAAATTGAGCATGCCTATCGCCATTTTTTTTGGTTTTTAGTCCGAATCTCTTTCCTTAGCCCAAAACTCAAGCTTTTCCTACAATTACTTCGCTCATTTTTTCGGGTAGCAAATACTTTTTCGCCGTTTCCTGAATGGAATTTCTGGTTACAGCCAGGGTTCGTTCAACAGAGGTTCGCAATTCCGTAAAGGGTAGATTCTCAGTGACCATCAAGCGCACCAATTCGGCTACATTGAAGGGCCCATCAATCATCGTGAGGTAGTTGCCCAGGATGTAATTGCGCATCATTTCCAATTCATCTTCATCCACCAATTCGTCCCGTAATCGATCCATTTCCAGATAAATCTGGGTAAGGGTGTCTGGCAAGAATTCATGGCCTACCTCGGTACCAATGTAAAAACAACCGTCGAATTGCATTGCATCCAAGGTAGAATAAATATTGTAAGTATAGCCTTTTTCTTCACGAATATTGGTCATCAGGCGAGATCCAAAATAACCGCCCAACACCAGATTCAAGATCGACAAATCAAAATAATCGGCATGGTGGCGATTAAAGGTTCTGAAACCAATGCGGATGGCCGATTGCAAACTATCGGGTTTCGAAATCAGCAGGCGTTCAGGTGCTGCTTCTTGAAGGATTAGCGTAGGTGAAACGATTGCCCCCGAGCGAATGCCATGCCCCAAATGTTCGTTGAGTTGTTCCAGCACCTCCTTGTCTACCTTGCCACTGATGATGATGAAGCAGTTGTTGGCGGTAAACAAACTTTCGTGGTGCCGAACCAAATCCTCTTGCTTCAGCAGATTGTAGGTATCGGGTGTACTGTTGTAGCCATAAGGGTGATCAGGGCCAAAAAACATTTCGGTGATCTGACGGTAAGCCACGACATCGTTTTTGCTCAGGTCTACTTGCAAATGCTGGATGCTGCGCTGTACAAAAGCTTGCAATTCTTCTTCCGGGAAGCGAGGCGTCTTGATCACCTCTGCCAACAGTGGCAACACCTTGCTGAAGTGCTTGCTCAAGGAAAGCAAAGACAAACTCTCGGTATCGGTATGGTACGGAACGGCCAAACTACTGCCGTAATAATCGAGTTTTTCGGCCAACTCGGCAGAGGTATAATTTTGGGTGCCCTCTTTCAGCAAGGCACTGGTCGCACGCGATGCCAGTTTCTTGTGCTCATAAGGACGTCCGCCCTTAAAGATGACCTCTACCTTGAGTACCTCTTGTGTCCCCATGGCCACTACATATACAGGGATGCCATTGTCCAGCTGTATTTGCTGAACTTCAGGCATGTTGATGTCCGTGATGGTCTTGATCTTGGGCGCTTTCGAACGATTCGGCATGTTGTTGTAGTGGGTTTAATGCTGCTTTATTGTCAAAAGCGAAGCAGGGGGCAAATATAAGGCTTGTGGTTTGGAAAACAATAAATTGGTACAAAATCCGAAATCCATGACACGAAAGCGCAATCTTCCAAAATTTCTGGTGTAGCTTTATGTGTAAATACACCTACACCATGCTCAACAGACGCGACCTTCTAAAAAATATTGGCGCAACGGGAATTGCCACCATGCTGCCTGCCGAAGTGCTGGCTTTGACCACTCAGAAAAAAACCAAGTTCCGTTTTTGCCTGAACACAAGTACCATCAGCGGGCAAAAACTGGGGATTGTCAAGTACATTGAAATTGCTGCCGCCGCAGGCTACGATGCCATCGAAATTTGGCTGCCCGATCTCAATACTTACCTCAAAGAAGGCGGTACCATGACTGCACTGGCCCAAAGGGTGAAAGATGCGGGAATTACCGTGGAAGATGCCATCGCTTTTGCCCCCTGGATGGTGGAAGACGACGTCCAGCGTACCGCAGGTTTCAAGCAGTTGGAAGAAGAAATGAACCTACTGGCCCAACTTGGCTGCAGACGGATTGCTGCACCACCAGCAGGGGTCAAAAAAGACCCCCCACTGGATTTGTTCAAGGCAGGTGAACACTACAAGCAGGCCCTGGATTTGGGTAGAAAAACCGGGGTGATGCCCCAACTGGAATTTTGGGGTGCTTCCGGCACCTTGTTTCACCTGGGTCAAGCACTGGCCATAGCCGCAGCAGCCAACGATCCTGATGCACGCGTGCTGCCTGATATTTACCACTTGTTCCGCGGTGGATCGGGTTTTGATGGCTTGCGTTTGCTGAAGGGATCAGCCGTTGAGATTTTCCATTTCAATGATTTTGTCAACTCAAAACCCGTAGCTGAACAAACTGATGCAGACCGCATTTATCCTGGCGATGGCGATGCTCCACTTGGCAAAGTCGTGGATTTGTTGAAAGAAATGGGTGGCTCTAAGGTCATCTCACTTGAATTGTTCAATCGGGATTATTGGAAACAAGATCCATTGCTGGTGGCTAAAACCGGATTGCAAAAATTGCGGGCACTGGTTTAATTTCCTTTTACCTTCATCTTTCTACCATCAAGCCAATGAAAATACGCCACAAAGTACTTGCTATTCTTGTACTGCTCTCCATCATCACCTTCCTCGATCGAGTTTGCATGAACGTAGTGAGCAAATATGTAAAAGCTGATCTTGAGCTTGACAACCAGCAGTTTGGGTACATTCTGGGCGCATTTTCCCTGGCATATGCCTTATTTGAGTTGCCAACAGGAATCCTCGGCGATCGTATTGGGCCACGCCGCATCCTCACTCGCGTCGTTTTGTGGTGGTCGGCTTTTACCGCACTTACCGGGTTGGCGTTCAATTTTGTGTATTTGTTGGTGGTGCGTTTTCTGTTTGGCGTTGGCGAAGCGGGGGCTTATCCCAATGTCGGAGTGGCCATAGCGCGTTGGTTTCCGGCGCACGAGCGTGGTAGGGCGCAAGCGGCCATTTGGGCTGCTGCCCGGATTGGTGGTGCCCTCACCCCGCTGGTGGTCATTCCGCTGGTGCATTCGCTGGGTTGGCGTCTGGCATTTGTGGTATTGGGAGTGGTTGGCGCCGTTTGGGCTACGGTATGGTACCTTTGGTTTCGGGACGAACCCGCCGAAATTGCGGGCATTACCCCACAAGAAGTGGAAGAAATTGAGACCCAGCGACAGGTCAATCAATCGCATTGGGTGGATTGGAAAAAAGCCATTGCGGAGCCCAATATTTTGTACTTGATGTTGATGTGTCACTTGTTTTTTTATGCGGCTTACTTTTTCACCAACTGGTCGGCTACCTACTTTCAGGAAGGCCGCGGCATGAGCGAGGAAGACACCAAAAAATTCATCTCCTTGTCTTATTTTTTAGGCGCAATTGGCTGCCTGGTGGGTGGCTTTTTGAGCGATTGGCTGGTCAAAAAGCGCGGACTGCGCTTTGGCCGGCGCATTGTGGCAGGCCTGGGGCTGGGCATCTCCGCCTTGCTGTTTCTTTTTGCAGGGCTAACGCCAAACAATCAACTGGCCGGGTATCTCCTGGCCTTGTGTGTGTTGTCCAAAGACCTGGCATTGCCGGTAGCTTTTGTGACCTGTGTCGACATTGGCAAGCAAAACTCGGGTACAGTGACCGGAACCATGAATTTTGCCGGGCAATTGGGCGGTTTTTTCATCACCATTATTTTTGGGATCATCGTCAAACAGACCCACAATTTCGAATTGCCCTTGTTCCTGATTTCCGGGTGCCTGGCGGTTAGTGCCTTGCTTTGGCTCAAAATTGATCCAGAGAAATCGATTGGATAGTGTTCATTTTTTTCAAAACTCAACGCATGAGATACCTGCTTCTATCGCTCATCTTGTGGCAATCTGGCCTGCACCTGAGTTCCATTCAAGCCCAAAAAGCCGACGTCATCATTTATGGTGGTACTTCTGCAGCCATCATGGCGGCAGTACAAGTCAAAAAAATGGGCAAATCGGTGATTGTCGTATCTCCGGATATCCACCTCGGCGGCTTGTCTTCCGGTGGACTGGGTTTTACGGATACCGGAAACAAGGAAGTGATTGGAGGGCTGGCGCGAGAGTTTTACCATCGACTTTATGAGCACTACCAGAAAACCGAATCCTGGAAATGGCAAGCCAAAGAAAGCTACGGCAACAAAGGCCAGGGTACGCCCGCCATTGACGGCAACAACCGCACCATGTGGATTTTTGAACCACACGCTGCCGAACAAATTTTTGAGGATTTGGTCAAAGAAAACCAACTGCGGGTTTACCGCAATACCTGGCTCGACCGTTCGAAAACAGGCGTAAGCAAAAAAGAAGGCAAAATTACCGCCTTCCGCACCTTGAATGGCCAGGTTTTTCGGGGCAAAATGTTCATTGATGCCACTTACGAAGGCGACCTGATGGCTGCTGCGGGGGTGAGTTATCAGGTGGGCAGAGAAGCGAATGCTGCCTACGGCGAAAAATGGAACGGGGTACAAACCGAGGTTTTCCAACACGGCCACCATTTTAAATCAAAAATCAGTCCGTATAAGGTTGCCGATGACCCCAAAAGTGGCTTACTGCCTGAAGTATCAGCCGAGGGTCCCGGCGAATATGGTCAGGCCGACAACAAGATTCAGGCTTACTGCTTTCGCATGTGCCTGAGCAATCACCCCGACAACCGCATTCCGTTTCCCAAACCAGAGGGCTACGATCCTGCTCGGTACGAGTTGTATGCCCGGGTGTTTGCCAGCGGCTGGCGCGAGACATTTGACAAATTCGACCCCATTCCCAATCGAAAAACCGATACGAACAACCACGGCCCATTCAGTACGGATTACATTGGCAAAAATTACGATTACCCAGAGGCGACTTACGAAAGAAGAAAAGCCATCATCAAAGACCATGAATTGTACCAGAAAGGCTTGATGTATTTTTTGCAAAACGATCCCCGAGTGCCCGCGGACGTACACGAAAAAATGCAGCAATGGGGCCTGCCCAAAGATGAATTTACCGACAATGGCAACTGGCCCCACCAACTCTACATTCGCGAAGCGCGCCGCATGAAAGGCGCTTATGTGATGCTGGAAGCCGATGCCCTGGGCAAATCGCTAGTACCGCAACCCATAGGAATGGGCTCGTACACCCTGGATTCGCACAACATCCAGCGCTATGTGACCAAGGAAGGCTACGTGCAAAACGAAGGCGACATCGGCGTACACCCCGATAAGCCGTATTCGATTGCCTATGGGTCTATTTTGCCCCAAGAAGCGGAGTGCAACAACCTCCTGGTGCCGGTTTGTGTGTCCAGTACCCACATCGCTTATGGATCGATGCGCATGGAACCAGTGTTTATGATCCTGGGGCAATCGGCAGCAACAGCGGCGGTGCTGGCCATCCAAAACAAGGTGAGTCCTCAGCAGCTTCTTTATGCAAAGTTGAGCGCAGCCCTGATTCAAGACAAGCAAATTCTTGAGAAATAGGGCTAAAAAAACACATGCAATTTTACTTAAGAAAAACCTAAAAAAACGTTAAAGCATTATAAGTCAGTAACAATTGCCATCGAAAATCGTCTTTGGAATGTCCCCAAAAATAAAAACCGATTTTCAAAACCTTAAAAAATTTCCGATGGTTAAGCAATCATTGTTTTCGACACTGGGCCTGTTCGGCCTGCTTTTTCTGGCGCTCAATGCCTGTAAAAAAGACGAACCCGTTGTAGCCAGCGAGGCGGATTCGGTTAAAATGGCAACCCTTACCCTCAAAAGCCAGCAATTTATTGGTACTTCTTTCGGCATTGCCACCCGTGGCGCCGCCGAGGTAGATGGATTGGTAAGCGGTACTCCAGATGTACGCACAACTTGTGGAACCATTACCGTTACTCCAGCGGATTTGAAAACTTTTCCCAAAACCGTAGTGGTTGACTTTGGTACAGGGTGCACCGATGTGGATGGCAAAACCAAAAGCGGCAAAGTGACCATGACCGTTGGTAAAATCTGGGAACCCAACTCACTCGTAACCCTACAGTACGACAACTACAGCGAAGATGGGGTAAAACTGGAAGGCAAATTCAGTTTCAGCAACAATAGTACGCTTACGGCTGGTGTTTACCAGATCAAAGCCGATAAGGTAAAAATCACCGACACCAACAATGAATCCTGGACTTGGAGCGGGGTGCATGATTTCAAACAAACCAGAGGTCATGCCTCCTGGTGGGACTGGACTGATGACGTGTACGACGTGATTGGAAACATCAATGTACTGTTTCCCAATGGCGAGGTAGTTACCTGGAACATCGATTCGCCCCTCGTGAAGGCTAACAATTGCTACTGGGTAAGCAAAGGTCTGGGCGTATTGAAGTTGAACGGCACCGACATTCAAGTGGATTACGGCGATGGTACTTGCGACAACAACGCAGTCATTACCTTAAATGGGAAAACGATAAACATCAAGTTGTAATTGGGCTTTTGAACCCAAACGAAAAAGCCCGCAGTACACTCAAAAGACTGTGGTTTTTTTCGTTTGGGTTGTTTTTTTGCAGAAGTAGGGAATACATCTGAAGCTACCCCATTGAAACTACCTCCAACTGCGTATTCTGAGCTTTTGCCCGCTCCGTAATCTCCTCCAATTGAATGGCAGTAGAATCTTCAATCCACTCCTCTCCGCATTGAGTACAAATCAACGCAGGAACATTGCGTACAACAATAAGCCCAGATTTCAGGTCAACAGCAAAGGTGGTAGTACCTGCTTCAATTTTCCCATTACAAATCGGGCATTGAGATGGAATATGCATCATTTACCTTTTTTAGTTTTAAAATCAGCCTCAAAAATGTTTAGATCAGGTTCATAAGTCGTGATAACAAAAATCGTCAAGGCTGTAGGGTCGAAAGAAGCGACAACATGGATTGGTCGCTCTATTGGAAATCCTAAAACAATTAGGTTTAGGATTTTTCAAGTGTATCCAATTCAAAACTAATCAAAAAATAATTAGTAGTCAATTTTATCTAAGAGCTCTTCACCGTGGCCGCATCCGCCACATCAGTCCCACGCTCACCAGCACCACCACCAATCCCAACTGTTGGTAATAGAACCGAATGTTGAGGTACATGATGATGACAATGACCAAAAACAGGGCAGAGTATAGAATACGTTGAAGCATAGGCTTGTTTTTTGATTAACGCTCCGACTCCATCAAAATTTTTCTTTCAGGAACAAGTTGGAGTCATTGAACCAAGTCTATTGGAGTGAAAGACTTGCCCCATTAGGTCTTGAATTTTTGACTTATTTGGCTTATTTTTGAAAAAAAATGCTTCTTGAATGAACATCCAGACCGAAAAACTAAAATTGATAGAATGGTTGATACAACTCAAGGATACTTCTGTGTTGTTTCAGGTCAAAGAAATAATGGAAAATGTTAAGCCAGTTGAAAACCTTTCGATCATATCGCCTGAAGAATTAACAAAAAGAGCCTTGATTGCCAATCAAGACATTGAAGATGGAGCCGTTTATTCTTTGGAGGATGTGTTGAATGAAGATTGGGACCAATGAACATTTTATACACTGCCTGGTCAAAAGACCAATTGCGTGGAATATATGATTTTTATAAAGGAATCGGAAGCCCCAAAAAAGGGCGAAAAATTCGCGTGTCTATTCATAAAAAAGTACTCCATCTAAAAGACTTTCCTCTTTTGGGACGCGAGGAAGAAATGCTCTCTTCTTTGGGTCAGGGTCACAGATATGTTGTTGAGGGTCAATACAAAATCATATATCGAATCATTGAAGAAACCATTTACATCACTGATATTTTTGACACTCGTAGAAACCCTGAGGCTATGATGCCCTAAACCCAATTTCCCCTTTAGTACAAGTCTTCGAAAAAACGCTACCCCTCTGCCTTTCGCTGGAGTGAAAGGCTTCCACCATCAAATACGTTGAAGCATAGGCTTGTTTTTTGATTAACGCTCCGACTTCATCAAAATTTTTCTCCCACTCAAGGCTTGTTTTTTTCAAATCTTTATTCTATGTTTGTAGAAACAATTCTAAAGACATAGAACATGCAACTTAGCAAAGGTGAAGAGCAAATTATGGAATTCCTTTGGCAGCTCGAGCAAGCCTACATGAAAGACCTCATCGAGGCATTTCCCGATCCCAAACCTGCAGCAACCACTGTGGCTACCTTACTCAAACGGATGCAAGACAAAGGTGCAGTTGCCTACCACACCCACGGCAATTCGCGGGCATACTATCCCCTGGTGAGCAAAAACGATTATTTCTCCAAGCAGGTCAAGGGCATGATCAACAATTTTTTTGGCGGCTCTACCACCCAATTTGCTTCCTTTTTCACTTCGGCTACTGAGATGAGTAAAGAAGAATTGGAAGATTTACGTCACATGGTAGACCAGGAAATCAAAAAGAAAAAGCCATGATGCTCTACCTCCTCAAATTCATCGGCGGCTCGACTATGCTGTGGGTAGTTTACCACTTTGGGCTGGAACAAGAAAAAATGCATCGTTTCAAGCGTTTTTACTTGTTGTTCAGTCTTGGTTTTACTTTGGTGGTGCCTTTGATCTCGCTCCCCTGGTTTGCCAAAGAAAGCGTTGATGCGCCGACAGAGCTGAACGCTGCGTTGGTTCAGGGTGTTCAATTTACACCACAAATTGCCCAACCTCAGGCATCCAGTATCCCCCTTGAGTCCGTTTTATGGGTGATATACAGTGTAATTGCGGCCATCCTGCTGCTTCGATTGCTCCATAATCTGTATCAGGCAATGGTGATGCAAGCAAAAGGAGAAAAACTGCAGCATGCCGGAGTGCCCTTGGTCATCTTGCCCGAAAACGTCCCAACTCATTCTTTTTTCAACACCATTTACATCAATCGAAAAGATTTTGCCGAGGAAAGCGCCACTGCGATACTCGCCCACGAGCTAGCCCACGTCCGCCAAGGACACAGCTGGGATATCCTCTTTGTGGAAGTGCTCCGGGTATTGTTCTGGTTCAACCCGGTCTTGTACGCCTATAAACGAGCCATCCAGCTCAACCACGAATTCCTGGCCGACGAAGCCGTGATCCAGCAGGAAAACTTCGACATTCCGACTTATCAATATTTGCTTTTGGATAAAATTGCCCAGGCCCAGCAACTCAGGCTGGTGCAGCAATTTGATTATTTTATCACAAAAAAAAGAATGATGATGATGTTAAAAAAGACTCAATCCAGCAATGTTTTTTGGAAAAAAGCGCTGGTACTTCCGCTTTTTTTAAGCCTTCTACTAATACTCTGTGAAGAGGTACATGCAGAAAAAGAACTGCCTCAAGGCAATGCTTTACCCTCAAAATCATTTCAAAAAAACAGCCCCCTCAAAGTTTCCAACAGGAAAGTTTCGCCCCGTCTTGAACCTGGTGCAGGAGTCTCTCAAGAGCTTTTAGACGTTTACATTGCTTTGGTCAAAAAGCTAAAAAAACGCATGGAAATCCTTAAGGGGGAAAAGGAATATGTAAGTATTTCTATCTCTCAAAGGGAGGTCAATCGACTCGATTACATTTATGAGGGCATGAGTAAGTGGCAAAAAAAACGGACTGAACATTTTGGTGTAGGAAAATCTCGGAAAAAGAGTACCCCTCCTTCGTGGAAAACGCCCACTAGTGCTTTACTCAAAACCTGGCAAAATGCGAATAAATATTACATAAACATCAATGGATCAATTAAAAAAAATAGTGAATTAAAAAACTACCAGCCCAAGGATTTCGCTGCATTCACTGTAATGAAGATGGCAAAAGACCAAAAGACTGATGATTTCCTGAATCGACCTTATTATGTTTATTTGTGTACAACTGCCTTTTATCGAAAAGTGTACCTCAAAAAGAAAATGTAGTTCAGGTGTAATAATCGAGAAAACCATTTACTTTAGATTGAAAATTTCAACCACTCTGCAATGACACCCAATCGCCGCCAATTTCTCAACTTAGTAGCTGGCGCATCTGCCGCTACAATATTGAGCGCTGCACCTCAGGATGCTTTCGCGTCCTATCCCTTTCCCATTTCTTCCAATGCATACAACTGGCTTACGTTTTATTGGCGACAAAACAAGAATTGGGGAGAAGATCTGGATACCTGCATCGCAGAATACGCCAAATCGGGCTTAACCGCTTACGAACCCAGCTTCAACTCAGCAGAGGAGGTCGCCAAACTGGGTACTGTGCTCAAAAAATACCAAATCGCGATGCCCTCGGTGTACGTCAATAGCCTGCTGCACAAAACGGACGAAGCCGCCAAATCCATTGCTTCTGTATTGGCTATTGCCGATGAGGTAAAAAAATACGGCACCAAAATCATGGTGACCAACCCAACTCCCATCCGCTGGGGTGGCGAGGAGGTGAAAACCGACGCAGAACTGAACCTGCAAGCCGAAAGTCTGGACAAACTGGGGGCAGCCTTGCGCCAAAAAGGCATCATATTGGCCTACCATACCCATGATGTGGAAATGAAAGCGGGAGCAAGGGAGTTTCACCACATGTTGCTCAATACCTCGCCACTCAACATGTCGTTTTGCTTTGATGTGCACTGGATTTACCGGGGCTCACAGAACTCTCAAAACGCGGTTTTTGATGTACTGAAACTCTACGGCAAACGGGTAGTGGAGCTGCACCTCCGCCAATCGGTCAATGGCGTTTGGTCAGAAACCTTCGGCGACGGTGACATTGATTACCGCCGTTTTGCCGCTGAATTGAAAAAATTGAACCTGCGCCCGAACCTGGTGATTGAGCAGTGTGTAGAAGACAAATCGCCCAATACCCTGGATGCGCTCCAGGCCCACATCAAAGATTTGGCGGCGGTGAAGGATGTCTTTAAACCGATTTTGGGTTGAGGGTTATCCCCCAATTTACCCACTACAACCAATCCACAAACTCCTCGTTCATCCATTTCCGAATTGCGTTCAGGTCTTCACGGGTTTTGACCAGGAGGGATAAATTGCGCAACAGTTGGGGTTGCAAGGCAGCGAGATCGTCGGATTGAAGATCCATCGGCAGCCCCATCATGCTCAACCAAGCGATTAGCTCAGCTGTAGCGGGTGGTTTGCGTACGGCCACTTCGCGGACTTTGTAGAAATAGTCAATGAGTCGGTTCAGCACTTTTTCTTGCTGTGGCGAAATTTGCTCGTCCATACCCAATTGCGTTCGGGCGATGGCAAAAAGTTGCTCGGCGGGTGGAAAGGGGATGTGGTAAAAAATGCAGCGCCGCAAAAAGGCGTCGGGCAGGTTTTTTTCGGAGTTGCTGGTCATGATGATCACAATCCGTTGCGCGTCCTGGTGTTTGAATTCGCGGTTGTCCAATTCCTTGATCCGAAAATCCAGGTTTTCAATTTCATTCAGGATATCGTTGGGGAAATCGCGGGGAGCTTTGTCGATTTCATCGATGAGCACCACGGTACTTTTGGGGCCATCCACCACCAGATTTCCCAGCAAGTTGCCATGCACCTTGGGGTCGGGATAACTCAAAGCAATGGCTTTTCCAAGCGCTTGCAACTCTACAAAATCAGCCGTTTTAGCCAGGGACGCGCCATCTTCCCGCTTGATGTTGGCGGATTGAAAATGCCCCAGTGCGTCGTAAGTATAAAAAAGATCGCGCGCGGCGGAAGTGGTTTTGGTGTAAAAACTGAGGGGTTCGGCCAAAAACTGAACGCCAGCCTCTTTGTCTTGCGCCAGATCGTAGGCTACTTTATAGGCCAGTTTGGTTTTTCCGGTACCGGGTTCACCCGTGAGAAGCAAGGGTTGCCCTAGGGCAATGGCCAATTCAACGGCGTATTGCAGCCCTTCGTCCAATACGTATTGGCTGGGGTGAAAGGGTTTGCGGCGGTAATCTTGAATTTTTAGTCTCATGTTTATAACTGTTTGTCACTGAGCGAAGTCGAAGTGGGTCACTGAGCGAAGCCGAAGTGGGTCACTGAGCGAAGCCGAAGTGGGTCACTGAGCGAAGCCGAAGTGCCCTCATCCCAAACGGTCATTGTAAGTTTTGATCAATTCCTGCAAGGTTTCTTGCACGTCGATCATATAGTGTTCGGGCGCTCCATTGAAGCGCTCTTGCAGTATTTTTTTGCGTTCCCGAGGGTCGGGCTCAATTTTTTTGTATTTGCCCAACCAGCGATCGATGTCCGACAAGGCCACCTTATTCAATTCAGGAAGGGCCTGAATATTGGGATTGTCGTCCATTTTGTCGCGCACATCCTGGGCCAGGGTGTTGTCTTCCTCTTCGAATTCTACAGAAAAAAAGAACATAAACCGGGGTTGTCCGGGTTGAAACACACAATTGCAAAATTCTTCCATAAACCAGCGTGCTGCTTCGGGCGTATGATCAGAAAACCAGGAATATTTGTCGATGTTGATGTATACACAAACATAATCGCTGCCGCTGAGGTCGCGCAACAATGGACTAGCTTGCAGGATATCGGTCAATCGGCGATTCAGGATGGGTCCCAATTGATTGGGTTGCAGGGCAAAGGCCGCAAAAATCCCCTTCAGGAGTTCCGTCTTGTAATCCTCCAAGGGTTCGTAGCCTTCAAACGTAATTTCGATGGCCCTCACTTTGCAGGCATCTGCCAGACTGGAATTGAGGTAATCCAGACTGCGCCCTTCCAGATCCAAAACGATGCGCCGAAACATTCCAGTGTGCAAGTGCAAATCGCCACCATAGAGGTAAAAAAACTGCACCTTTCGATCAGGAAAAGCCTGAATCTGAGCATTGAAAGCCTGCGTTTGAGGGCTTCGGTCGCAGGTATAGCTGTGGTGCATGTGGAGTAGATTGGATTGGCTTTGATTGTTGAGCAAATCCAGGAGTCCATCTACGATTTGGTTGAATTCCAGGTTAAAATTGTCCTGGCTAATGATGCCTTTGACTTTATTGCTTTCCAGTTTGCTGTACCTGGATTGCAGCGCAATTGCGGTTTTGAGCAATTCAGCATCATTGGCAGTATTCACCCATTGGACCCACTCAGAGAGTGCTTCCTCCAACTCGCCTTCGGCGAGTTTTTTGCGGATTTTGTCCTGTTGGGCTTGGGTCATATAGGCAATTGGAACGTGACGTTCTGGTAAAAATAGTATATTCCTTTAACAAACGCAGCAGTTGTTTTTAGGAAGCAAGATGAATAGGTTCATTCATCTTACTTCCCAACCTTCTGGTTACTTATCTCCCTTCTTGGCGGATTCGATTAGTGCTTTACTGGCAACAATGGCGATTTCTACCCGGCGGTTTTGTTGCCGGCCAGAAGTCGTATTGTTGGATGAAACGGGTTTGCTTTCTCCAAAACCTTTGGTAGTCAGTCGTTTGGAAATCACTCCGTTTTGCTGTAGAAAACGGGAAACCGAAGCAGCTCGGTTTTCGGAGAGCTTTTGATTGTACTCATCGGTGCCGGTATTGTCGGTATGGCCCATGACGATGATCTCCGTTTTGTCGTATTGCTTCATGGTTTCGGCCATTTTGTCAAGGTTGGCGCGGGTGGAAGCTTTCAGCGCGTAGGAGTCAACATCAAACATGATACCTGAATCAAACGTGACCAGGATGGACTCCCCTACCCGTTCTACTTCGGCGCTTTTGCCCAAATCCTGTTTTAATTTTTTGGCGTGTTTGTCCATGTAGCTTCCGATGATGGCACCGGCAATGCCGCCAACGGTGGCTCCAATGAGGATGCCCTTGGCGTTGTCGTCGCCGTCGGCAATCAGGACACCAACTATTGCTCCGGCAACGGCGCCAATGGCAGTACCTTGAGCGGTACGGTTACAAGAAAAGGAATGCAACAAAAGTAAAAACAACATCAAAAAGGCTGCTGTTTTGCGAAATGTGTTTGAAAACATGAGCTTGATCTGCATGGTTTTGTTCATTTGGTTTATTAAAAAGTTGCCCAATTAGGACGAAAAAATAAAGCAAAGGATATTTAATTTCCAAATACTTAATAAAACAATAACATTTTAACCATGCAACTCACATCAGTACCCTTTTGGGGCAAAATAGAAGTATTCAATAGCAATTCCGGCGACCGAGGCGATGCTTCCGATCATAAAAATAAGGTAGCAAATGCGCAGCTGGCGGTATTTTCGGCCCAGAGTCTTTCCCAGATAAAAAAGGTCACGCATGATTGAATCTTCCAAGTTGTCCTCATTGGAAGTAACTTCCTGGATGCCTAACCTATATTCATCGTAAGTCATGCTGTAAAAATTTCCAAAAAAGAACAAATTGGACTGTCCGGATTTAATTCTTTCCATGTCAGTGCGCCCGCTCATTTTCATCGGAACAGTAGCCAAAATAGCAAAAACCAGAGAAGGCAGGCAAGTAACCAAGATCATCACGATTGTAGGAATATAAATTTCAGAGTGGCCTTCAAACTGTTTTATCAAAAAAGGAATGCCAAAACCCATGATACCGGAGTTGATGGTAATCATGTAGTTGGCCTTGTTGTCGGCCAAATTGCTCAGATCCATGTGGTTGCGGAGAGCGGTTTTGAACATCATTTGCGAGCTACGGCTTTCTACAATAGAAATCCTGCTTGCATTTTTAGCACTGGTACTGGCTGATTTGCGGCCTTCTTTCACCCATTTTTTTAATTTTTTGCGGTTTAGTTCCTTCATCGCCACAAACATCATCTTTGCGGCAGGGGTATAATACTCATGATTTTTAATAAAATCCAAATTCAATTGGTACCAGATATTGTCTTCGTCCCAGCGGCCCAATACCGCTTTCCACTCCTGGCGAAGATTGTCCAATTGATCGCTGTAATCATCGCTACCCAGGTGACCATAGTCTGCATCCCTGACAATTTCTTGCAAGATACCCTCCGGACGAGCACTAGGATTGGTTACGGCAATGCAAGCTTCCACAATGGTCACTTTTTCTTCTGGGAAACCTTTTGCGCGCAAGAAAATCCCACCAATTCGAGCACTGGCCGCTTCGTGGTTTTGGTACACTTCGGTGATGCCTACGTCATGAAGCAGGCAAGCCAATTCTATAATCTCTTGTTCTTCTGCACTCACGCTGGTAAGGGAAGCGATTTGCAACGCAGCATTTCTTACGGAGAGGGTATGGTTCAGGTTGTGGTAACTGATTTTGCTGTCTAGCTTGGTAGTTAGCAAATTAGTGACAAACTGTTCTGTAGCTATTATGAGTTCACTTTTGGCCATGAGTAGGTTAGGCTTTTCACGGCAAGATAATTATTAATGACGAGTTATGTGTGCTGAGTTCAGGTTATGAATGAACAAAATTTTGCTAAATATTCACTTTTTACCTTTCCAGCCCTGCAAACCACCCGTATGCACCACGCAAATGCGGGAACCTGCCGGGAAACGCCCTTTTTTTGCCATATCCAGTACTCCATACATTAGCTTGGCGGTATAAATGGGTTCCAGAGGCAGATCACAAGCTTCCATTTCAGCCATAAAATCAAGCAATTCAACCGGGGTTTTGGCGTAGCCCCCAAAATGATAGGCTGTAACAGTGCCCCAATTTGGCCAGTTTTCAGGTGCGATCATCTCCCGTACCATGTCCTGGTGAAAATCGCCTTTCAAGGCTGAAAATCCCCAGGCTTCAGCGCGCCCGGCCAGACCCTGAATCAGCCCGGCCAAAGTACCCCCGGTGCCACAACTGACGCAGAGGTAATCGACAGGTATCTGAGTCAGAATTTCTTCGGCCAACTCCGCACAGCCGCGCAAGGCAAGGACATTGCTGCCCCCTTCGGGTAAAATATAGGCTTGAGGGTACTGTTTTTGCAATTCTGCCAACAAGTCAGGTTCTGCTTTGCTGCGGTACTGCTCGCGCGACCAATAGTGCAACGCCATGCCACACTCCTGCGCAAACTGTAAGGTTGGATTTAAAGGCGTTACGGCCTCACCACGGATGATCCCGATGGTATCAAAACCAAAGAGCTTGCCCGCACTGGCCGTGGCTGCAATGTGATTGGAATAGGCGCCACCAAAAGTCAGCAATGCAGTACAGCCCCGATTGCGGGCTTCCAGTAGGTTATATTTGAGCTTGCGCCATTTGTTGCCACAAAAAGCCTGATCTCCAGCCAGGAATTCCAGTTGCAGCAAGTCATCACGCTTGATCACACAACTCAAGCCCTGGGCATCCAGCAGTGGATGCCGAAATTCCTGAATCGGACTTGGTGCGTGTTGCCACAAGACTTGCATGAAAATGGGTTGGCTAGTATCCAAATACCTCTTCCAGGCTAACCTCTTTCAATTCTCCAAACGTTTCGAGGTATTTCAAATTCACCTGTGATTTGCTGCCCATCACCAGGAAGGTATAAGCGCGTCCGCGCACGTATTCCTCGTGAAAAGCCACCAGATCCTGGATTTTGGCCTGTTCGGTATGCTGATAGATTTCACGGCGCAGATCCGTATTGTAGCCTTGCTCGCGATTGGCACGGGCAGTCCAATACACCCTGGATGGAATAATACGTTCGCTTTCAACGCGTTTGAGAATGGCTTGCCGAGCGTGTTCAATCTGTGATTCCACGATGGGCATTTCATTCAGCAATTGCAAAAAAGTAGGAATGGCATCCGAAAGTTTATCGGGTTGGGTGCCAACGTATGCTTGGAGGTAATGCGCCCAATCGCGTTTGCGTGGCGAACTATAAAAGGCATAGGTCGAGTACGCCAAGGCTTTTGATTCCCGGATTTCCTGAAATACAATGGAAGAAAGTCCCACTCCGAAATAGTCGTTGAACAGGTCACTCATCAAGTGTTCATCCATATTAAAATTCGGGGTTCCTTTGGAAACCAGCATGACATCCGTCTGGACAATCGGGAAATCCAAAAAGATCACCTGGTTGGTTTTGGTATCGAGTTGCTGGTAATTGCGGGACACAATTGCCGGTTTTAATGGCGTTGAAACGTAGTGGTGGGTTTCGAGCAAGCGGATGACTTCTTGCATCGGCGTTTGTCCGTAGTAATAGATTTTGTGCTCGAATCCACTCAGCGCTTTGATCTGGCTGCACAACTCTTCCGCTTCCAATTGCTGCAATTCTTCCACACTCAGACGGTAAGTAAAGGGCGAATCATTGCCGTAACGCGCGTAATTACCCAACGCATTCCGAAGTACCAGGTTGCGGTCTTTCTTGGCGTTGGCGCGGTGGGTCAAGGTATCTTCAACAACGTTTTCGAGAATTTTGGCATCGGGTTGCAGCTTGCTCAAAATGTGCTCCAACAACTCCAGTCCTTTCACCACATTGTCTTCCAATCCACTCAAAGACATATAAGTATAATCATCGTCATTGGTCACCTCAAAACTCAAGCCCAGGCGAAACAGTTCGCGCTGCAAATCGGCAGAACTGTAGCGGTCGGTGCCCAGGTAGGGAAAGTACTGCACCGCCATGGCCAATTTCCGATCGCTGTTTTTGCCCATCGGGAAAATATAATCCAGGCGAAAGAGCGAATTATTGGGATTGCCTACATAATCGAGGTGAATCCCCGAACTCAAGGTAGCAGAACTGATCGCTGTTTCGAAATCAACAAATACCGGCTCCAGCCGCGGAGAGATGCTTTCCAAAAAAGTTTGGGCGTACTCCGAAATGGCATCCCGGTTGAGTTCAACCGCCGTGATTAGTGGCTTTACTACCTTGACCACATTGGAGTCTTCGGCCTGAACCTTGTGTACTTCCACGTAGTTTTCGCCAAAATGCTTTTGGGCAAAATCTACAATCTGGGCCTTGGTAATTTTGGTTATGTCGGTTTGACGGCGGGTATAATGTTCCCAATCCATGCCCAGAACAAAACTGCTGGTCATAGCGCTTACGCGGGCTTCATTGGATTCTGAAGCCATGACTTGTCCCAATTTGAAGTCCGTGGTTACGGCTTCTACCATCCATTCATCAAATTCACCACTACAAATGCGCTTGAGTTCTCCCAGTAGCAATTCGCTTACTTCTTCCAGTGTTTGATCCTGGCGGGGTTTGCCGTACAAGCCAAACACAGAATAATCTTCATAAAACCAAAACCAGGCTTCCGATTCGAGAATCTTTTGTTGCTGGTTCAAATTGAGGTCGAGCAAGCCTGCCTGGTCGTTGTACAACAGGGCGCGAATCAACCCCAAGTACAGGGTATCCTCAGATTTGGCTTGATCAAAGCGCCAGGCCAGCATTACGAGGGCAGGTTCTTGCCCGTATACAATGCGGCGCACGGGTTCCTTCAAATCAGGTTGAGCTTCAAAAGTAAAAGAGGGCAAAGGCTTGGCTTCGAAATGCCCAAAATGTCTTTCGGCCAATTCTACCACTTCCAGCGGATCAAAATCGCCAGCCATCATTATGGCCATATTATTGGGAACGTAGTACGTCTTGAAGTACTGCTGAATATTGACTTGAGACGGAGTGCGCAAATGTTCCGCCTTACCAATGGTGGTTTGGGTGCCATAAGGGTGCGAAGGAAAAAGTACTTCCCGAATGGCCGTATTGACCTTGCGAATGTCTTTGTCCTGGTTGATGTTGAATTCTTCGTATACCGTTTCCAGTTCCGTATGAAACAAGCGCAGTGCCATCATCCGAAAGCGCTCGGATTCGAGGCTCATCCAGCGCTCCAGTTCATTGGAAGGAATATCGTTGACGTAAACCGTTTGTTCTACCCAGGTGTATGCATTGGTAGATTTTGCGCCAATGTTGCTCACCATTTTGTCGTATTCGCTTGGAGCGGTCAATTTGGCAGCTTCAAAAGAAATGCGGTCAATCTCGGCATAGATCCGGCGGCGTTCGTCTTCGTCCTGGGTAGCGCGGTGGGCTTCGTACAAATCAGAAATTTGCTCCAATAAGATACTTTCTTTTTCCCAATCCAGTGTTCCGATGCGACTGGTGCCTTTAAAGAGCATGTGCTCCATGTAGTGAGCCAAGCCTGTGGTTTCGGGCGGATCTTGTTTTGATCCCGCTTTTACCACAATATTGGTGAATACCCTTGGTTCATTTTTATTTACACTTAGAAATAACTGTAGGCCATTTGATAAGGTATAGCGTTGTACTTTAAGCAAGTCATCGGGGACTGTCTTGAAAGCATACTGTATTTTTGCGTCGATCATCACTCTCCAGATTTTTTTGAAAACAGCATGCAATATAATGCATTGAACCGAAGAAAAGTTTTTTTCGTGGTCAAAGCAGGGTATTTAACTTCCCGCACAAATCAGGCCAAATTGCTTTTGATCTTCATTTTTCTACCCTTTGTCCCAACATTTCCGCTTTTGGGCTTTGCTGGCAGAATTTCCAGCAATCAATGTCTATATTCGCCTAATAGCGCCAATTGCCACTTTTACATTGGGGTTATATCTATCTCAGCCACTAAGCTTTCATAAGACCAATTTAAAGCTTACTTAACCAAATCCAAATTTATGCAACTAAAGCAGTTGTTTACACTCATTTGTGCCTTGTTCGTGTTGGCGCTCTCTGGCCAAACACTTGATCTCAAACCACTTAAAAACATCAAACCACGCAACATTGGCCCTTCAGGTATGTCGGGGCGGGTTACTGCCATTGATGTTGTGCTGCAAGATCCCGATCACATTTACGTCGGTACCGCTTCGGGCGGCGTATGGAAATCAGAAAGTGGTGGCATATCCTGGACGCCCCTTTTTGACGAGCAGCCCATCTTGTCCATCGGCGCAATTGCCATCAACCAGTCCAACCCCAGCGAATTATGGGTAGGTACAGGTGAGGGCAACCCACGCAACTCCCAAAATTTTGGGATGGGGATCTATCGTTCGCTCGATGCCGGGAAATCCTGGAAAAACATGGGATTGAAAGAAACCAAAACCATCCACCGCATCATCATTCACCGCGACAATCCCAATGTGGTGTATGCCGGAGCGCAAGGTTCGTCCAATGGCCCAACCGAAGACCGCGGAGTATACCGCACCAAAGACGGCGGCAAAACCTGGGAGCGCATCCTCTACGTCAACAACCAAACGGGCGTTGCCGACATGGTAGTGGATCCATCCAATCCCAACAAAATCATTGTGGCCATGTGGGAATATGGACGCAAGCCCTGGACGTTCAATTCCGGTGGCGCTGGTTCTGGCCTTTACATCACCTACGATGGGGGCGACACCTGGGAGCGCAAAACCGAAGCCGATGGTTTGCCCAAAGGCATGCTTGGTCGCATTGGTTTGGCCGTTTCGCGCAGCAAACCCAACATCGTATATGCCCTGGTGGAAGCCAAAGACAACGCCTTGTACAAATCTACCGATGGCGGCAAAAAATGGAGTGTTGTAGCCACCAAGAACATTGGCGACCGCCCATTTTACTACGCAGAAATCTATGTAGATCCTAAAAATGAAAACCGTCTGTGGAATATTTTCTCTCTGGTAACCAAGAGTGAAGACGGTGGAAAGACCTTTGAAACGGTGTTGCCTTACTCTGGCGTACACCCCGACCACCATGCCTTTTGGATTCACCCCAACGACCCGAATTACCTGATTGACGGCAACGACGGTGGTTTGAACATCTCGCACGATGGGGGCAAAAGCTGGCGCTTCATTGAAAACATCCCGGTTGGACAGTTTTACCACGTCAACTACGATATGTCCATCCCTTACCGCATTGGCGGCGGTTTGCAAGACAACGGTTCCTGGGTAGGGCCAAGTGCAGTATGGCAGGCTGGCGGCATTCGTACCAGTCAATGGCAGGAAGTGTTTTTTGGCGATGGTTTCGATTTGGGCTTCCGCCCCGACAATTCCCGCTACGTTTACGCCATGTCGCAAGGCGGCAACATTGGTTACGTGGATACGGAAACGGGCAAAACCCAATTCATCAAACCCACTGCACCAGACAATACCGAATTGCGTTTCAACTGGAATGCGGGTTTTTCGCAAGATCCACACAATCCTTGCGGGGTCTACTTTGGCAGTCAGTTTTTGCATTACAGCAAAGATTGTGGCCAAAGCTGGGACATCATTTCGCCCGATCTGACCACCAATGATACCTCCAAGCAAAAACCTTACCTGAGTGGAGGGCTTACCCTGGATGCCACCAATGCCGAAAACCACACCACGATTTTGGCCATCGGCCCAAGCCCTTTAGATGCCAAAGTTGTATGGGTAGGTACCGATGATGGCAACTTGCAAGTGACCCGCGATGGCGGCAAAACCTGGAACAACCTGTCCAGCAAATTGCCAGGTTATAAGCCCGGAAGCTGGATTCCTTACATCGAAGTATCCAGTCACAACGCCGCCGAAGCATTTGTGGTGGTCAATGACTACCGACGCAACGACTGGCGTCCAATGGTGTTTCATACCAATGATTACGGCCAAACGTTCCGCAAAATAGTCGATGAAACCAAGGTGAGTGGCCATGCGCTGTGTTTTGTGCAAGACCCCATTGAAGCGAAATTGATGTTTGTCGGAACCGACCAGGGCTTGTTCATCAGCATCGATGGCGGCAATACCTGGACCAAGTGGACCAATGGTTACCCGAGTGTACCTACCGCAGATTTGAAAATTCATCCCCGCGATCACGATCTGATTATTGGCACCTTTGGTCGTGCGTTTTGGATTCTGGACGACATTCGCCCTTTGCGGGAAATGGCCCGTACAGGAGGTAAAGTCCTGGAGCAATCGCTGAAACTTTTCCCGATTCCAGATGCGTATCAGGCTGCATTCAAATCCTTTGAAGGCATCCGTTTTGCGGCGGATGGCATGTTCCAAGGGGAAAATAAATCGCCAGGGGCATGGATCAACATTTGGACACGCCCAACAGCTTCGGCTGCGGCAGCCGTTCCGGCAGTTGTTCCGCCAGCAATGGACAAGGATAAAAAAGACAAAAAAGCAGAACCTGCCAAAACAGCGCCTGCTGCGGTCAGTGCCAGCAAGCCTGCCGCGCCAAAAGAAGAAAAAAGACCTGAAAGGGTCAAAATCATCATCCTTTCGGCCAGCAATGATACCGTACGCACCTTCAGTGCAAAATTGGATACGGGCATGACCAAAGTGTACTGGCCGCTCAACCGCAATGGGGTACGCCCACCCAGTCGTCAGGAACGCCGCCCCGATGAAGATGCTCCCGGCGGCCCTCAAGTGTTGCCAGGTACCTACAAAGTGGTGGCAGTATGGGGCAAATACAAAGACTCCAGCTCGGTAACCGTAAAATCTGACCCACGCCTCACGGTGAAGCTAGACGACCTGAAAGCCAAAGATGCCGCCTACCGGGATATGGAAAAGATCGTTAAGAAAGCATCGGAAGGCTTTGATCAACTAAAAGAGGCCCGCAATACCATCAAAAGGGTAGATGCTGCGCTGGCTACGGCACCCGACAGTACCAAGCAGCAATTGACCAAAATGAGTAAAGGCTTGCTGGATAGTTTGAGTGCATTGGAAAAACTGTACACCGAACCAGAGGATGTCAAAGGCATTCAGCGCGACGACGACAACCTGACCTCAGCATTGTTTGGCGCTCAGCAGTACATCAATGCTTCGGAAGGAGCTCCCAATCAGGGTGCACAACGCATGATTGCCAAGGCTCGACTGCAAACGGCAACAGTATTGAACCGCATCAACAATTTCTTCAGCACCAAATTTGCGGAATACCGCAAGAAGGTGGAGGCAGTGCAGTATTCACTGTTCAAAGCGTATCCGCCACTGAAGGTGGAATAGCGGAAGCAAATTGAGAATTTGACTCTAAAAAATGCGGGCAGTGGATCGATCAAATAGATCCACTGCCCATTTTATTTGTTTGATTATCAATCGTCTATTTCGATCAATTTGTGGTTTTGAGTAGCTCCTGGGCACGGTGCAACCAATACTTGAGCTGGTCTATTTCTTTCGTGCCATTAGCGTGTCCATTAGTGGTTTCAACTGCGTCTTCCAAAACAGTTTCAATTCCTTCCTTAACAGCGAGAAAGATGGCATTGTCAGCGACCTCCTCCTCTGGGGCATCTGCAACGGCATTGGTCAATTCTTCAGCAGATTCTTCCTGGTACGCCACATTTGCGAAATCTTCGGCGTGGTCCGGGATCGAATCAAAAAGGCCATTTGGTGACTCCTGGTCAAAATCTGGTTCGATGTGTTCGGATTGAACTTCATCAACAGGGTGGATTTCAGTGGTACCGAAGTCTTCGCCATGTAGTACGAAGGTTTCTTCAATTACAGGAATTTCCTCCTGGAGCGTTTCGGATTCAAATGTATCTTCAGTATCGAACAGCAAGTTTTCCTCCATGTTGTCTTCCAACAATGGCGCTTCGGATTCTTCATTTGGTTCACCCAAGGTTTCGTTCAGGATGTCGAGGCCATTGTCCTCAGAAAGAGGTTCGTCGTATCCCCCACTGTAATCTACAGCTTCCTCGCCCCATTGATTCACTTCAATCGCCACATCGTAGCCTTGTAGGTTGAAGTTGTAAGACTGACTGTTCAACAAAGGATTGTCCACCACTGGGAGGTTCAATACAGAGTCTTCAGTTCCAGGAATGTTGATGACCACCTCGTTTGGAAAAACGGTGAAGGTTACACCAGGCACAACTTCAGGTGCGGCGTACCCACTGACGGTTACGGTTACTTGTTTCATGATTTTTTTGTTATGTAGTTTTCAATAAGAATGACCCTTACAGAAAGGATGGAAGATAGGTCTGTGCAGCTCTTTTGTGGAAATATGTTACAATGTAAGCAAGACTATAGATAACTTTCTTTTATTACTTGTTCTGTTTTAATTATAAATCTACTATCGTCATTTTTGGGACAGTTCCCATAGAATTTACCATTTGATAATGCACATGGTGTAACCTTTTTGATCGTATGCCGTATACTTATCTTTTAGTGCACAACTGAAAGACAAGTTCCTTTCAGTTGTGCACCAAAAATGGTTCAATTATCTCTGCTTTAATTGCTCTTGGTAATCCTGCAATACTTCCCATTCCTGATCTAAAGCCAGACGCGCTTGTGCGGGCCAGGCGCTGGGGTCTTTGCTGGTCAGCGCAGGATCGACGACCACTAGTATGTTGCGAATTTCGTTGGGTTCCATCCTTGACAATTCTGCAAAAGCTTGAATTCCAGATAAATGCAAGACTCTTTCAACTGCTTCGTCAATCCCTAAAATTAATTTTAAATTGTCTTTAGGCACCACAATTTCCGCAGCAGACAAGTCTCTAGCATCAGCCACTTCAGTTGCAGCAGACTCGGTGGATTTTTCACCCAGTAGTTTTTTTGCCTGCCCAACCCAATCGTCTTTTTCAATTCTGCCTTCAAAAAAACTGATTTGCTGGGTAATCGCGGAAATTTTGGCGGTATCCCAAGCGGCTATATCGGCGTAAGTAAACACACCAGCGTCGTTTAATTTCTTTTCCAGAAATGGGCCGATGCCCTCGATCGCGGTCAGGTCGTTTTTTTCCACGTTGCGCAACAGCACCTTATCGGTATTCATCAGCGTAGAAGAATCGGATCCAAGATTGGTAACTTCATCAACAGGTTCAGTAGCAACCACCACTTTGGGTACAAAAAACTCTCCAGCTGACTCGACCGCAACCGGTGTTTCTTCTATCGTTTGCACCACAGTGGTTTTAATAAAGCGGTTTTCAAAAGGATTTTCTTCAGCGATATTTTCACCCAATTTGCGCAGCAATGCCTGGTTTTCTTCGGTCAGGCGTACCAGTTGACTTTCAATTCCAGCCAAGCGATCAAGAGCAACATTGCTGTCGGAGCGGCCTGTGTCGGTAATGATGGGTTCGGTGATACCAGTACCTTCCTGCAACTGCGCGATTTGGGTTTTTAGCTCCAAAGTTTGATTGTTCAAATCATTGATGGTGCTAACCGAAACCTGCTCAGCTCGCTTTGCCTTATCCAATTCCACTTGTGCCGAACCCACCAATTGATTCAAGCGTCCAATTTCTTCATTGGCCCGGCGAAGGGTAGCTTTCGCTTCGTCCGCTTCAAAGGCAGCCCGCTTCAGGTCGGCTTCTTTCAGTGCCAATTCCTGCTGGGTGTGTTCCAGTTCGGGTTGCAATTGAATCAACTGCTGTTCTTTTTCCTCCAGTCGCTGGGTCAATTCTTTTACATAGCGGTTGCGCAAAAAATAACCCGCCAGCAGGCCCAATAAAAAAGCGATGATCAGCCAGGAAAGGATGAGAATGCTCGCTTGAGTATCCAAATTCGCAAAGAGTTGATTGAAGTTTTCCATATTGTGTAAATTAAAAAACGCAATTTAATTACTTTATCCAAAAGTAGGGAATACCTTGGATAGAACTTGCCTACGACTAGTATAGGCAATGCTGATCAATGAAGCTATTCGATGATGAAATTGATGCGTCGATTGCGGCGGCGGCCTACTTCTGTATCATTGCTGCTTACCGGGTGCCTGCTCCCATCGGTGAAAGCAGCCATTTGATCAAGCGGAATGCCCAATTCGCGAAAATAGCGCATGACATTCTGCGCTCTGGTTTTGCCCAATGCAAGGCTGGTTTTGGCATCGGTGGCATTGTCGGTATGGCCAATGATGTTGAGTTTTTTGTCTTTGTGCAAAGCCAAATATTTGCGTACAGAATCGGCGTACTGTACAAGCGGCAGGATGGGGCGAAACTCTACGCCCTTGGGCGCAAAACTTTCATCCGAAAAAGTCATGTCTTCAAACGTATAGGCCAGAGGAACGAAATCAACCCCTTGTGCCGAGAGATACAAATTGAAAGCGATGGGCTGCTTGCGCAATTCCGGCGTACCGGTATTGAAACTGAGGGTAATGCGCTCAAAAGCGATGCCGCGCTCAACCAGCAAATTGCGTACAACATTGGCGCGACCCAATCCAATGTTTTCGTAAATCCCATTGGTGGCAACCATTTCATCACTGCCAAAACACCCCGTGATGTTGAGCAGGAGATCGGGATTTTGAACAAGATGTAGGGTGATTTTATCCAGGAATGTCTGGTTATTGGCGTTTAGCAAGGGAGTGGTAGCATCTCGATCAAACACAAAATGATCGTAGCCACTCAAGACCATTTCGCCGTGGTCGTTTAACCCCAGGGTTTTCAATCGAGGAAGTTCTGTCTCTGGCTTGGGGGCAGCGGTAGTAAGATTGTTCACATACCACCAGCGGGCAATCAAGGCCAGTACAACAAAGGCAAGAATTGGAAGTAAAATTTTCATGTCTGTTTAATTAAACCACAGCAAATTGTAAGAAAAATAAAAAGGAATTTTGTGGCTAAAATTGTTTAAATATACGAAAATGTTTTTCTTCATACCAAGATGAGTAAACAACACTAGGAAATGAAACTGAGATGTACACCAAATAGTATTCGCCTGCGGGTGCGAAAATCAGACCTGGAGCTGCTGCAAAAGGATGGAGCAGTTTTTGCAGCCATTCAATTCGGAGCAGGAATCCAATTTGGTTATGCCCTCAAATTGGGGCAAGTAGCCCAACCTCAAGCAGAATTCAGCAACCATCAAATCACCATAACCTTGCCCCTGGACACAGCCCAAACCTGGATCAATAGCGAACAAGTCACGATTGAATGCCACCAGACTTTTGAAGATGGGCAAGCCTTACATTTGTTGATTGAAAAGGATTTTCCTTGTCGCCACACCGATGAAGTCGATCTGAAAGATACTTTTTTTGAATTGGCCCCCAATAATGATCCCGCATGTTGATGAAGATGTGTTCGGTTTTGAACACCATTGTGTCCGGTTTTGAACACTTTCTTTGGAGTTGTGGTTTTTTTTCTTTAAACTCGCCCTCGTAATGCTTTGATAAAAAGATGCTTAAGCGATAACCCCCTAACCTTTTGATTTTTGGCTTGCCCTTTGTAACAATTCTACTTAGACATGTTCTAAGAGCTTGTATTAAAAATGACCGACTGCTATGCAAGATAAATCAGACCTTCACCCGGGAGCGATATTGGTGGTAGACGACAATGCTGGCGTGTTGACTGCGGCCAAGTTGTATTTGAAGCGCCATTTTGCGCAAGTTGAAACCGAGCGCAACCCCGAAAACCTGCCCACACTGCTCTCCAACATGCGCTACGACGTGATTTTGTTGGACATGAATTTCACCAAAGACCGCAGCAGTGGCAAAGAAGGCTTTTTCTGGTTGGAGCGGATTTTACAGATTGACCCTTCCGCCGTAGTGATCCTGATCACGGCATATGGAGATGTAGAAATAGCGGTTCAGGCCATCAAAGGTGGTGCCACCGATTTCGTCCTCAAACCCTGGGAAAACGAAAAATTACTGGCCACCCTGCTGTCTGCCATGAAACTGCGGGCTTCCAAAGTAGAAAACGACGCGCTCAAAGCCCAACAAAAAGGCTTGGCCATTGCCCAAAACGATGCGATTCCCGAAATTTTGGGCAACAGCTCCGCCATGCGCAAGGTTTTTGATACCATCAATCGAGTAGCCAATACCGATGCCAATGTGTTGATTCTGGGCGAAAATGGCACGGGAAAAGAATTGGTTGCCCAGGCCATTCATCAGCAGTCTGGTCGCGCCAATGAGCATTTTGTCAAAGTAGACCTGGGTGCCATCACCGAAACCTTGTTTGAAAGCGAACTCTTTGGCCACGTCAAAGGCGCTTTTACCGATGCCCGCGACGACCGGCCCGGTCGATTTGAAGCAGCCAACCGGGGTACTATTTTTCTGGATGAAATTGGCAACCTGACTGCAGGATTGCAGACCAAACTGCTTTCCGCACTGCAAAACCGCATCGTAACCCGGGTAGGTTCCAATCAGGCCCGCCCCATCGACGTTCGGGTCATTTCGGCCACCAATATGCCTTTGTATGAGATGGTCAAAGACCGCAGTTTTCGGCAGGATTTGTTGTACCGCATCAATACCATCGAGATACAAATTCCTGCTTTGCGCGAACGCGCCGAAGACATCGTTTTGCTGGCCGAGCATTTTTTACAACTCTACAACCGCAAGTACAACCGCAACATCTCTACCATCAGTGCCTCGCTCAAAAAAGCCTTATTGGCGTACCCTTGGCCCGGCAATGTGCGCGAATTGCAGCATGCCATGGAGCGCGCCGTGATTATGGCCCGAGATTCGAGTACCTTACAGCCCGATGATTTTATGCTGGGCTCCAACCATGCGCTGGATGCTGATTTGGCATTGGGTAGCGCGACCATGAACCTGGAAGACATGGAGCGCGAGACCATCCTGAAGGCCATCAAAAAGCACCAGGGCAACATCAGTGAGGCTTCCAAAGAACTGGGGCTTACGCGGGCTTCCTTGTACCGACGATTAGAAAAATACGGCATTTAATTTATTTGAGTATGCACCTTCGCACCTTTGCTTTTGGTTTGGTCATTCGGATTCTATTCCTGATTCTCCTGATCGGAGTCATGGCCTGGGCTTTTCCCCAACCCAAGCAATTGATGCTGCTGGTGGTATTGGGCATCATTCTGGTTTGGCGGGTAGTCAATTTGTACAATTACGTCAACATCACCAATCGCAAACTGGTGCGCTTTTTGGAATCGGTGCGCTACGATGATTTTTCGGTGCGTTTTTCGGCCAATCAATCCGATTCTACTTTTCGCGAACTGAGCAAACAATTCAATGAGGTGTTGGATGCTTTTCGGCAAGTGCGGGCAGATAAGGAGGCCAACAGCCAATATTTGCAAACCATCGTTCAGCACGTGAATACCGGCTTGATCGCCTTTGATGAATCGGGTAGGGTGGAACTGATCAACAATGCGGCCTTGCGCCTCCTGGGATTGTATCGCCTGAAAGTGATCAAAGACCTACAGGAAGACAATCCTGAATTGCAAGACTTGTTGCTAAATTTGAGTTCAGGTGGAAGTGTACTCTATCAAGCAGCCGTGGATCGGCAATTGTCCATCACGGGTACTGCCATCCGCATGCGGGGAAAATTGATCAAACTGGTGGCCATTCAAAACATCCAGTCGGAACTCGAAAACAAGGAATTGGAAGCCTGGCAAAACCTGACCCGGGTACTTCGCCACGAAATCATGAATTCGGTAACACCGATAGCTTCCCTGGTGTCGACGATGCGCGATATTGTACAACAGGAAATTCAGGAAACTGGTCACGCAGGATCTTCAGAGACCTGGCAAGACCTCAACGAGGCACTCGAAGTAGTAGAAAACCGTACCAATGGATTGATGAACTTCGTCAATGCCTACCGCACGTTTACGAGTATTCCCAAACCCGTTTTGAATCCGGTATTGGTGCTTCCACTTGTACAGCGCATTGCCTCCTTGTTTGCGCCCACCCTGCAAGACAAAAACATCCGATTGACCTGGGATATTCAACCTGCTGACCTGCGACTCCTCCTGGATCAGGATCAAATCGAGATGGTGCTGATCAACCTCATCAAAAATGCAGTAGAAATTCTGGAAGGTAGACCCAATGCCCACATCGAAATCAAGAGCTCCGTAGATCAAACGGCGCAAAAGGCGGTATTGGAGGTGTGCGACAATGGCCCCGGCATCGAACCCAATGCGCTGGAGCAAATCTTTATTCCATTTTTTACCACCAAAGAAGATGGAACGGGCGTAGGACTCAGTCTTTCCCGACAAATTTTACAAATGCACAGCGGGGTGCTGAGCGTAGAGTCTCAATTGGGACATGGTGCCCGCTTTAGCCTGATTTTCAGACTTTAATGAGACTATTTTTCACGCAGATTTCTGAGTGAAATCTGCGTGAAAATCCGTGTCAAATCTGAGAGAAATTAATTCCCTTCCTCCATTTTAAACTTGGACAATACCGGACGAACCAACTTGGGACGCTGCAATTCATGCACATAAATAGACTGGCCTATTTTGCCCAGGAAAGGCAACCCAATCTCATCGTATTCGTATTTTCCGTCGTTGAAAATCTCGTCGTTGTTTACCCGAATGGTAGCCGCTAGCATAAATTCCACCCCATTTTCAAAATCAACAATATAGGCCACATCGGTCAGGAAACCATAAGCCAAGCCTACTTTGTTGAAAATGCGGATGTTGTTGGGGATGGTAAGGGGTGGTTTTTTGTCACCAAACAACAGGAATTTCACAAAATTGTCTTCTTCAGAGTGTTCAGGATACGATGGATGAGTGCTTTCGCGGGGATAAGCCGACATCCATTTGTACAAAAACTTATAATCTTCTTCGGTCAGATCAAAACGTTGTTCGGGGCGTACTGCTTCTGGAAACAAGACCGCTTTAAGCATGTCGTGCAGTTCTTCCAATCCGATGTAATTCCGGTTAAGGAAATCAAAAGGCTTGGCTACTACCGTACTGTCGCCTTCGATGTATCCTTTGCCTTGCAATTGCTTGCGCAAATTCAAGCGCGGATAAACGCCACTGTTGACTTGTCCTTGTTGGAAAATGGGTTTGCCCAAGGTGTCAAAGAACGTAATGGGGTTGGTGTAGCGGTTGCTTTCGGTATCAAAACCGGGTACGGATAAGCGATGGATCAGGCGGGTACGTTTGTAGCCTTTCTTCCACAATTGTTTGTTGAGGTATTCTTGTCCCAGGAATTCGTACAAGCGGTTGAAGGCGTCGTTGTCGCTCACCAAAAAGATTTTCTTGATGTACTGCGCAATAGAAGGTTCCTGATTTTCAGCCGTGGTATCGGTTGTTACGGCAGTTTGCGGTGGGCGTCCTGCGCCCGTATGCATGGGGCTGTACTTGTTCAAACCTTCGACCTTGATCTGGTTGAGTTTTTCAAGCGCCAAAAAAGCCGCTGGCATTTTTACCGCGCTAGCTGGATAGTAGTACAGGTTGGTATCCAGGTTGTAAGTATACGACCGAAAAGAGGGGAGATTGTTGACGTCCCGATCTATTTGGGTGTAAATGATCTGGACTTGGTACCGCTCAACGTTGTTGAGGATGGAGTCTATCCTATTGCCTTTTTTCTCAAGGATGGCACGCAGGGGATTCTTTTGCGCGGTCAGTGAAGGCAAAAAAGCAATGCACAAAGCAAAAACAAGCGTAATCGGTCTTCTCATGGTCAATGTTTTTGGAATTGACTGTAAAAATAGCATGATTTGGTTAAAGTCTGAATGTCATCATTATTATGTAGACTGCTCAACACGATTCGAGTAACAAGTGCATCCTGGGGTGTGGGGTAGGGAAAACTGGAAATCAAGATTTTCTGCTCGGATAAGAACGCTGCCAATCCTGAATTTGCTGTATAAAACACTGGATATTCTGTAAAAAATTGAAAATCTATTTCTTGGGGTAAATTTTGTACAAATTGCTGAATGTTGGTCTGTAATTTTTGCCGACTTGCTGTGTACACCTCCTGCCCTTTCAAAATGGCCAACAAGTAGGCCGGTGAAGGAGGTGAGGCGCTTCCAAAATAGGGGCTACTCCAAATGCAATCGAGCCACTGCTTCGGCCCCAAAATAACCCCTGCAGGTATTCCCCAAGCTTTTCCCAGGGAACTGATCACGATCAAACTCGCGCCTACCGGCAAAGTCAGGTTGGAATAAATCCCCGCGCCATCCTTGCCCGTGATTCCAAATCCATGCGAATCATCAATGACGACCAACAATTCTCGCTGCAACTGCAATTGACTCAACCAGTCGAAAGAAAAAAGACGGGCATGCAAGGGATCGATGGAATTTGCGGCGATGATCAGCCTGGAGCCGGGAGTGTGTGCCAAAGCTTGAACTTGTTGTACCCAGTTTTCCCAGGAAGACGAAACTGGTGCAGCGTTGGCCCAAATGGCGGGGTGAGCACCTGGCGCGGCGAGTACTTCGCCAAAATTGGCCAGTGTACGCATGGCAAGTTGCCCGGCCAGGGTACCCGAAGAGAGCAGCAGTGCTTTTTCAGCGCCGGTGTAAGCGGCCAAAAAAGTTTCGGTTTCTTCAAAAATATCGAGCTGGATATTGGACAGGCGGGAGCCGCCAAAATGCAGCCCGTATTGTTGCATGCCTTCCAAAACCAACCTTTGCAAGTCAGGATTCCAGCCCGCCCCCAGGTAGCCCGTACCGCTGAAGTAGAGCCAGGGTTCGCCAGCTATTTGTACCGTTCGGCCAGGAAGTTCGGAAAGGTGATGCATGTTTTTACCAAATTCAAGCACGTAAGTATGACGCAAAAAATCGGGAAGTCAATTTTTCTGCGTTACTTATGTCACGGAGCAAGCCGTTACAGCACCGAAATTTTCACGCCACAATTCACGATAAAGCCATCCATAGGGGCGTAGATTTCCTTGAATTGTGGATTGGTGATGTATCCAGTATAAGTGCTGCCAAACCGGGTTTGCCGTGCATCCAAAAAGTTTTCAAAGTTGAGAAAAATCGACCATTTCTCCCAGATTTTTTCACCCATGAATCCACAAATCCAGTAATCTCTACTGTGGGAATCGTCGCTTAGGCGCTGTGAACTAAAATAGTAGGCCTCCAACCCTAATTTCCATTGGCCTTCTAGCTCGTACATCAGCACACTGTTGATGCGGTGCTTGGGCGTGAGGGGCAATTGCACTTCCTGACCGGTACTGCGCGAGCGGGCATCGGTAAGCGTGTAGCCCAAAAAGAGTTTCCAGGGTTTGCGGTAACTGAACTTGAGGTTGGTTTCGAGTCCGCGGGTGGCGTAATCGCCGTCCAGATTTACAAAGGAGTAGGGCATCCCCGTGGTGCGGGCCTGCAGTACCAGTGGATTGTTGAGTTGGGTATAAAAGAACAACTGGTTCCAGCTGAAATGCACCTCCTCCCCACCGAAAAATTTAAATGCGCCCTTGTAGTTGAAATCGAAGTTGACACCAAATGAACGTTCCAGGCGCAGGCTATCGGCTACCGGAATGCTCACTCCTCGATAAGCCAGGGCTTCGCTTTGCTCCGTAAACAAGGTCGGTGCCTTGTAGCCCAGTCCCATGTTGATTCGTGCCGAAACATCTTTGGTGAGTTGGTACAAGGCCGCGATGCGGGGTTGGACTACTGCGCCATATTTTTGCACCAAATCGCTGCGCAGCCCGGTTTCCAGAGTGTATTGCTTATTGGGACTCCAGGTGTACTGTACAAAAGTGCCAAAATTGCGCAGGTTAAAATTGCGGGGTGGAAAGGGGTTTTGGCGCGTTTGGCGGGTTGCTTCCTCAAAATGGTCGCTTTGGTAATTGATGCCCCCAATTAGTTCCTGGCTGGGCTTGGGGCGGTAGCGGGCGTGTAGCTCCGAAAACGACGCCATTTGTGCGCCTTCAAAGCGGTATTGCGGCTGGGAGAGGTCGCGGTTGAAGCGGCTAATGGTGTTGCGCAGGCTAAAATTCAGGCGCTTGTTGACGGTATGGTCAATTTGCACCTGGGTGGCAAAACGGGCGGTTTCATTCCGTTCGAAGTAGCCCAGGTTTGAACTGCCCCGCACGTACTTGATGTCGCCGCCCAGTCGGTTTTCTTTGCTGTAATTTACACCGACTTGAATCGTGGTATTTTCCTGAAAATAAAACCAGAAGCGCGGGTTGATGCTGACCCGATTGAAGCGCGGGATGGCGGTGAGACCAATATTGGCAGGATCGTAGGCCGACCCCGTATTGCGCGATGCCATCAGGGTAAAACCTACATCATCGTCGAGCATTTTGCTGCAAAAAGCACTCATGTCGAGCCCACCCGCTGAGGTAACATTGGCCAGCAGCCGTAACATGGGTGTTGCTTCGGGTTGGCGGGTGATGAAATTGACCAGTCCTGCAATGGCGCCACCGCCGTACAATGTAGAAGCCGATCCTTTGATGACTTCTACCTGCTTGAGGTCGAGGGGCAAAATTTGCAAGAGGCTCAAACCGCTGGACAAACCCGCATAAATGGGCAAGCCGTCGCGCAGCAATTGGGTATAGCGCCCATCCAAACCCTGAATGCGGATCGAAGCATTGGCCGAAGTAGCGGAGGTTTGCTGGGTTTGGATACCCGTACTTTCATTCAGGAGCATGCGTACATCACCGGGTTTCATGTTGCTTTTTTCTTCCAATTCTTCTCCCGAAATGGCTTCTACGCGGGTAGGAATGGCCGCAATGCTGCGACTGCTGCGGGTACTGCGAATGAGTACTTCTTCCAGCTCTTCTTCTTCCACACTGATGGAAAACACAAGCTGGGTGTTGGCCGCCAGCGGAAATTCGATGCTGCGGTGCATGGTACGATAACCCAAAAACTGGCAGCGAATGGTCTGTTTTCCGTCGGGAATGTCCTTGAGCAGGAGTACCCCGGCCGAGTCCGTTGCCCCGCCAATGTTGAACCCCTCCACCAAAATGGCCGCACCCTGGATTGGCGCTTGAGTTTCGGCGTCGCGTACCTTGATGGTGGCGGTATTTTGGGCAAAAAGAGACAAAGAGGGGAAGATCAACAGCGCGAGTAAAAGTTTTCTCATTCAACGGATTTTAAATCTGGGGTAAATTTAGGGAAAACACTTGGATTGCGGGTGTTCAAATCATGTTAGGGTTAAAGCACCTTAAAAACGTTTTGCTGTATACATAAAAACAAATTGCAATCGTTCGAAAATTAGGGTTTATCAAAAGACGATCTAATGAAAAAACAAATTACGCTCATTATTTTAACTGTCATTTGTGCTATAAATTTTCCGAAGCTTAACGCTCAAAATAGAGATCATGCTCCCGGAGAAATCTTGATTCAGTTGCATCCAAAAGCAGACCTCGCCACTTGGCGGCAAAAGCACGCTGAAAAAAACAAAACCGCTACCGCTGAATATGGGTGCATCCGCAACATCGTATCCGTTTCAGCACCTTTAAACATCTGGAAAATCCAGGTTGATACCACTTGCACTACTGAAACCGCACTCTTGAACGCCTTGCAGCGCGATCCTGCCGTTGCTTTAGCGCAATTCAACCACTATGTAGAATTGCGCAATACTGAGCCCAATGACCCACTCTTTCCCCAACAATGGCAATGGTACAATCGCGGCCAAAATGCAGGCACTCCAGATCTGGATATTGGGCTGACTCAGGCTTGGGACATCACAACTGGCGGGGTTACATCTAACGGAGACAGCATTGTGGTGGCGATTATCGATACGGGTACAGATACGACCCACGCAGACCTGCGCCCCAATCTCTGGTACAACCGCCAGGAGATTCCCAACAACGGCAAAGACGACGATGGCAATGGGTACATTGACGATTACCAGGGCTGGAACAGCGTACGCTTAAATGGCGACATTTACGAAACAGACCTGAGTGGTCATGGCACTGGAATTGCCGGAATCATTGGTGCAAAAGGCAACAATGGCCTTGGAGGTACTGGTGTAAACTGGAATGTAAAACTGATGACAGCGGTTTGGGGCGCCAGTGGAACGGAAGAAATTATTTTACGCTCCTTTTCTTATGTTTATACCCAACGGAAGTTGTACAACCAGACCAAAGGACAAAAAGGGGCTTTTGTCGTAGCCATCAATGCTTCCTGGGGTATCCCGCGCTTGCGTTCAGCAGATTATCCCATTTGGTGTCCTTTTTTTGACAGCCTTGGTCAACAGGGTATTTTAACCATCAATGCAGCTGGAAAAGATCTTGTCAATACCGAAAAACTGGGGGATATCCCCAGTGCCTGTCCCAGCGATTACCTCTTGGTGGTGACCAATATTGATGAGCAGGGCGAATTAAAGCAAGCGTATGGCCTCAATACGGTGGATTTGGCCTCTTTTGGCCAAAACGTCCTCTCTACCCGCCTTAGAGGAGGGTATCGGGAGTTCTCAGGCACTTCTTTTGCCGCACCACAAGTAGCAGGGGCAATCGCTTTGCTGTACGCCACTTCCTGTGGTCATCTTTCCGAACTGGCGCGCAGCAAGCCTGCCGAAGCAGCCTTGCTGTCACGCAGTCTTATTTTGGATGGAGTTGAACCCATTGCCTCGCTCCAAGGCAAAGTAGTTACAGGTGGATATTTACGCGTAGACAACAGCCTGAAACTGCTCTCCTCTTATTGTGTGGATGACCTTAGAGAACCAATCGAATTGACGGTTCCCAATCCATTTCACGATCAACTGTGGTTGACAATTCGTGCCAACCAGGATATCGAATTGGCAATGCTGGAGGTTTTCAACTTGCAAGGCCAAAAGATCGCTCAACGAACGGTCAATATCACCAAGGGTTTCAAGAATTCCCTGAGCATAGATTCAAATACCTGGCCTCAGGGAATGTACTTGTTGCGCTTGAAATGGGGCAAAAAAGAATACGTGGTTCAAAAAATAGTCAAGATGTAACTTTGCTCAAATCTCAGAATACGCTGTAGGGTGCAACAAATAAATGTGTGACTTCGAAACCGTGTGTTGGTATTCTGGCAATGCAGAGATTTTTTTCCAGAAAGGATCTGCGCCAAATGATTTCCAGTGCGCATCGCGAGATTCGATGTTGTCGAAGGAAGTCATGTACATCAGGTTGGGCATTTGGCGACCAGCCAGTACTTCGCCATAAAAAATATGGTTGAAGCCCAAACGGCTGAAAATGCTGATCTCCTGACCTTCGTTGAACATGTGTACTTTTTTCTGGTACAGTTGTTCAGATCCACCTTCGTAGCTGCGCAATTCATAAACGCGATCCGCAGTAGCGCCGCTCAATTGTGGCATCGCCATCATGGGCATGTCTTTGAAAGCTTGCAACACGATGGATTCCATACGTACATAAGCGGGTTTGTCCCAAGGCGTTTTCAGGTAATCGGCACCATCGGTCTGAAATTGGGCATCCTTGTCCAGGGTAGCAGGCAGGGAATGGAGCAATTCCAGTTTGCGCAGCGGAATGAACACATAAATCCGTTTTCCTGCGGCAGTGTCCTTTTCAATGGGTTTGTATACCCCTACTTTCTTGATTCCAGCGCGGTGCAAGGCTGGAATGTAGGCTTTTTCCAGAAATTGATCCACGCGCATTTCCTGCTCTTTGCCATTGATGCGGTAAATTTTGATTTCGTAGAATTCGCGCTTTCCGCCTGCGTTTTCCACGGCATTGGTAGTATTGCTCATGAATACCAGCAGGAAAAGTGCAGCGCACAGTGCTTGAGCGAGCGTTTTGATGTAGTTCATTTGAATGAATTGATGTTGAATGTTTGTTTACAACTTACAGATCGTACATTGGTTCACCCAGGCAAAAACAAAGCCCATCAGGCGCAATGATAAAAAAATTTTGAACGTCGGCTCGTATTTTATAATAACGATGCCAATGATGAGATGCTTTAACCCAAAGATTAAGTCGAAGCTCATACCAATGAATTGTATGCAAGAAGGGTTCGAGGTACTCAATCCCCTCAAACCCTTCCAGTTTTATCTAGTACCAAAGCCCCTTACGCCTTGTACAACAACTCAAAATACTCGTCCAACATCCGTTTTACCGCAAACTGATCCTTGGTGCTCAGGATGCTAGCCTTCATCATGGCTACCCATTTTTCGCGGTCGTCGTAATACGTTGGAATCACTTCGTTGAGCAGCACATCGTAGAGTGCTTTGAGGTCGTGAGCATCGTGTGCCTCAACATCCTCTTCGTTTTCGTAAGCATCGCCAAACTGCCAGCCGTTTACGCCGTGGTCACAGGCTTCGGGCCACCAGCCATCCAGGATAGAGAAATTGAGTACGCCGTTCATGGCTGCTTTCATCCCGGAAGTACCACTTGCTTCGAGCGGGCGGCGAGGGTTGTTCAACCAGATGTCGGAACCACGGGTGAGCATGCGCCCGATGGCCATGTCATAGTTTTCGAGGAAGATAACCGCTTTGGGGTATTGACGTGCCATTTTCACCAGGTTGGCTACGATGCCTTTGCCGGTATCATCCAGCGGGTGTGCTTTTCCTGAGAAGACAATTTGCACCTTGCGTGCTTCCAACAGCGGCGCGATGATTTCAGGATCTGTAAAGATCAGATCCGAACGTTTGTAGGGTGCAGCGCGGCGTGAAAACCCAATGATCAGGTTGTTTTCATCCAGGCGGTGACCCGTTTTGGCTTCGATGAAATCGATCATCGAGCGCTTGTTTTGCAAGTGTGTTGCCCACAAATCGCCGTCGTCTTCAGCGGCAGCAATCATGGCTGGATCGACCCAGGTAGGCAAGTGGATGGCGTTGGTGATGGCGATGATCTCGGAGCGATCCTCAATTTCCGCCCACATTTTATTGGAGGTTTCGCCGTGCAATTGGGCTACTGCGTTCGATTTTTTGGAGAGGCGCAATGCACCTACCGTCATATTGAAAGGACTGCCGCCCAATTCTTCCAGTTGTTCCCAGCTCAGGTGCATGTTGGCGCCCATGTATAGGATGCGCTCGATGGGGTGCGACTCGTTGCCTTGCAAAATAGGAGTGTGGGTAGTAAACACCACTTCGCTTTTGACCGCTTCTACTGCTTCCTCAAAAGTCAGGTCATCTTCTTCCATTTTTTCGCGCAGCAGCTCAAACCCAGCAAAAAGGGCGTGCCCTTCGTTGAAGTGGTATACGTCTACTTCGATGCCCAGTTTGCGCAGGGCGCGTACCCCACCGATGCCCAGTACGATTTCTTGTGCAATGCGTTCTTCACCAAACCAGCCGTACAATTGCCCAGTTACCCAGGTATCGTTGTTGCCAGGAAGGTCGGTATCCAGCAGGTACAAAGGCGCGTTGCCAAAAGCTTCCAGTTTCCATACTTTGCACTCTACCTCTAGTCCACGGATTTCAACGGTGACACTCACACCGGTGTCTTCCATGAAATCATAGTTGTAATTGTGGTAAGTATCGTAAGGTTTGCCCATGGGGTCGATCCGCTGATCGGTGTAGCCTTGTTTCCATTTGATGCCCAGACCTACAATTGGGAAATTGTGGTCTTTGGCTCCTTTCATGTAGTCGCCAGCCAGGATGCCGAGGCCACCTGCGTACGCTTTGAAGGATTGATCGAGGCCGTACTCCATACAGAAGTAGGCCACCGAAGGATTTGTTTGGGTTGACATAGTTCAGGTTAGTTGAAAAGTTGAAGAGTTGAAGGGTTTGTAATTGTGCCTAGCACAAGATTTCAAGCCTTCAACTTTTCAACTCAATTAAAAATCCATTCTGATTTTCCCCATGTTCACCCGCACCCCGGCGCTGATGAAACGGGCTTGTTGATCACGCGCGTCTTCAGCGCTGTCTTTTCTGCGGTAAAAATACTGAAGATCAACGAAAACATTATGCGACAATCGATAACTCATGTCCAATCCGAGCAAAGAAGTTTGTGCTGCGATGCCCTGACCGATAAAATTGCCGTATTCACGCTGAAATTTGTAGTTGTTTTTGAGGATGTTGCCACCCCAGTTGTCATTGGGACCATCTTCGCCAAAATTGGCACGGATGTAGCGTGCATCGATGATCAAGCGCTTGATGGGTTGGTAGCGCAGCAACAGTACCAACTCCTTGAAATTGGCCGCCAGCGGATGCGCCAGGGGTTGATTCAAGTGGGTATAAGAGGATGCGGTATCAAAATGCGCAAAAGTATAAGGCCGCGCCAGGTTGTATTCCAATTGCAGATCGAGGTGGTCTATCCCCAGGGCATTGATGTATTTGACTCCGGCCTGAATGGCGAATTTGTTGGCCCAATAGCCCTTATTGTCTGAAACCAGGCGTTTGAACAAAAACTCGTCGATGACCAGTTGGCCGTAAAGCTGTATTTTTTTGAACAGGTTCAATTTGCCATCAAAGCCCAGGATCACGTTGTCCGGACTGCCCAAGCCTTGTTCTACTGCCCGGTAGAAAATGACCGGATTGAGGTAATTGAATTCGAAATGGTCTTTGCGCGAGAACATCACCGTTTCAAAAAGCCCCAAATTCAGGTGAGGTCCCAGATTGATGCTCAAATGGTGCGCAGCCATGTATTTTTTCTTCTCAATGATGTTGTTGTTGCTGAAATTGGGCGAGGTAGACACCATTTCTGCAAAAATGTTCTGGTAATGAAACTTCCAGATTTGCCAATTGAGCTTGAGGTAAATGTAATTGGGAGAAAAATCTGAAAGCAGCAAAGAACGGTAGCCATTGCCAATGAAGTTGCGGCCATACCCGAATTGGGCACCAATGTGGGGGCTGAGGTTGAACCCCACAAAACCATCGCTGAGTAAAAAGTCGTAGCCATTGTTGACTTTCAGGAATTTGCTGTTGTAGTTTTTGACCAGGGTAGCGCCAGGCAGCGCATAAAACTGGTTGTAATAATCGCGAACGTATTGCGGAAACTGGGCTTGGGTCTCAAGCAGGTTCATGTACACAAACACTCGATCATCGATCCCTGCCCGCAATTCGACGCCACGGGAGTAGTAAAAATAGGGCTGTTCGCCAGCGGCAGCTTTTCCCAATTGCATATTGAGGGTGGGATTGAGCCTGAAATGAAAGGCCGGCAGATTGACCTCCAGTAGATTGGCCGGTGTCGGGTACAGCCATTTGAGCAATTGTTTTTTGTTGCGGGTGTAGCGCGGATCGCGCAAACTGGCCTTGATCAGACCGAGGGTGGTATCGCCGTCTGGTTTGTATTTGGCTCCACCTAGTGTATTGGGCAGTGCTTTTTGCCCTAGCCACTCGTTGTTGTCCTGAAAAATATACGTCAGGTCATCGCGATCCAGGGTGCTCAATGGTCTGGCTTTGGCGCTGTCCAGTTGCAGGGCAAATTTCACTGCGCTGCCCCGTTGGTAATACCGCAAGGAAGAATGATACGGTGCTTCTATCCCATTCAGAATTTCCAATCGATCCAAGACGGGATAGGCGTAATTGCCCCGAGGAATAGGGCTGCCTTGAGCAAATGCCGCAACATTGTAGATCAAAAGTGCAAAAATGGGGAATAGGAGCTTTTTCATTTAACTGTTTTTTATTTTCTGCTCAATCGAGGTGGTTGAATATCCAGCTACAAACGGCAAGGTCAGCACCTGGCCACCTCGGGCCAGCACTATATCGGCGCCAATGATGGTGGCTATTTCGTAATCGCCGCCCTTGACCAGGATGTCGGGTTGTAAGACCTGGAGCAATTCCCAGGGGGTATCTTCTTCAAATGCCACCACCGCATCAATAAAACTCAGCGAAGCCAATTGCCAGGTACGGGTCAGTTCGTCGTTGATTGGTCGGTGTGGGCCTTTCAGGCGAGCTACCGAAGCGGCAGAATTGAGGCCCAGTACGAGGCGCTGCCCCAGATCGCGGGCTTGCGCCAGATAGTGCAGGTGTCCGTAGTGCAAGAGGTCGAAACAACCATTGGTAAACACTACTGTCTCACCTTGTTGCTGCCAGCTTTGCACAGCGGTTTGGGCGGAATCCCAGGTATGGATTTTTGCTTCAATTTGTGCCAACATGCTCATGACTGAGGGCTTTGGGTTGATAATTGCGGTTGACAACGGGCAGCAACAACCAGGAACTCAGTCCAATGGCCACATTGCCCCCCAACTGAATCGTGAAAAAGGAAATATTGGCCCAGGAGAATCCATCTTCCCCACTGATGCCGTACATGGCCAGGGCAGTTTGCGCCAAAAAATGATATGTACCCATGCCGCCGGGCGAAGGAATCACGATGCCCCAGCCCCCAAATACAAAAGTGATCAGAGCCGCTACCAGCGACAAATGCGCCGTAGGTGCAAAAGCATGGAAATTGAGGAAAGTCATGGAATAGTACATGAACCAGATCAGGAAACTGTGGAAAAGGAACAACCCGGGGCGATCCAGTTGGCGCACCGTTTGAATGCCTTGCCAAAATCCTTGCGCAAAGCCCATGATTTTTTGACCAATGCTGGTGGCCAAAAGTTGCTTGCGGAAGTACCACAAGCCAGCCACTCCGAGCAGCATTAAGGGAATGCCCCAGATGAGCATATTTTGCAACATCGCAATTTTGTCTGCAATTGCTACGTGTTGCTTGGCAAATGCCAAAATGGTATCGTATTCCAGAAAAATAGCCAATGCAGTAACCAACAAGATGCTGATCACATCAATGATGCGGTCAACGACCACCGTACCCATTACTTTTTCTACCGGAATGTTTTCGTATTGCGCCATGGTGCCTGCCCGTAGTACTTCGCCCAGGCGGGGCAAACCCAGATTGGCAAAATAGCCGATCATGATGCAAAAGAAAGAATTGATCAGGCGAGGCGTATATCCGAGGGGCTTGATGAGCATGTTCCAACGAATGGCACGCGATATGTTGCTGGTAATGAAGGCGCAAAGAACCAAAAACAGCCAACTCACTTTTACGGTACTGAAATCGTGGAGTACTTTGTCCATGAGGTTGCACTCTTCGTTAGGGATGCCTTTGAGCGCGCACTCTGCTTGAAAAGCGGCGTTTTGGTGGCGGTAGAGCAGGTACAATATCAGTACTCCAACCCCTAAGAACAGTAAAAATTTCAAAAAATTGACGATAAAACGTTGCATAGTAGTAATTGTGGCAAACGGGTGATCAGAAATCGAAGAAATTGTTTAATTGTTATGCTTGAACGTACACAGCGTACTTTTCCTCATAAAAAGGATCTTTGAAAAAGCGGCTCAGGGGAATTTTATCCACGTAGGTACCCCGGGGCAAAGCGGAGATTTCTTCCTTTAGGTTGCCGCCCTTCAAGGTAATCAAGCCATTGGGTAGGGCGTGTTGCTGCTTGTTTTTGATGAGGGGCCAGCTCCAGGCGCAGAGTTTGTCGAGGCTGGTTACGGCGCGGCACATTGTGAAATCGAATTGCCTTTTGAGTTCTTCTGCCCGGCCCTGCTGGGCAATTACATTGCTCAATCCGAGCTCCAGAACGATCTCTTTGACCACCAGAATTTTTTTGCCAATCCCGTCGATGAGGGTAAACTGGGTTTCCGGAAAAAGGATGGCCAGCGGAATGCCAGGCAAGCCTCCGCCAGTACCGATGTCCAGAATTTCGGCACCCGGTTTGAAGCTGACAACTTTGGCAATGCCCAAAGAATGAAGAATGTGGTGCGCATAAAGGGAATCGATGTCCTTGCGCGAAACAACGTTGATTTTGGCGTTCCACTCTCGGTACAACGCATCCAGTTGCGCAAACTGCGCCTTTTGATGGTCGTTGAGGAGTGGGAAATAGTCGAGGATGACTTGCATTAATTGGCTTGTCTTTTGTACCGCGCAAAGATAACAAAAGCTACTATACTGTATAAAGGCGTCGAAAACAAGTCGCTGCCAGCCAATAAGTCCTACTGCTTTCTCAAGCGCAACAACTGCCAGCCAAAAACCAGCGTACACACCAATAAGCCCAAAAACTCGCGGGTCAGTTCAACGTGTGGTTGTTCGGCTTTCATGGTTTCAACGATGGAAGGCATGCCCATACTGATCCAATGGATGAAACTTGGCAACAAGGTCAGCATCCAAATGCCACTCATCGCCAAACCCAGCAGCAACATCCAGCGATTGGATTTGCCAAAGGCAGCCATACCGCAAGCAGCGGCGAGGTACAAATACAGCGCAGCCCAGGCCCAGGGATCAGGATCGTTGTACTGAACAGCAGCAAAGGAGACAAAAAGTAAGGCAAGAAGGAGATTGAGGACTTTCATGACCAAATGATTTTGCGGGGAAAGATACTGGATAAAAATGGTTGAATTGTTTGTAATTTTGTATCTTTGTGATTCAAATATTTAAATTTGAAACAAAATGCAGTTGGCAAATTTAGACAATGAGATATTTTTTAAAAAGGTATTTACCGACCCTGAGGTTTTTCGTGCATTCGTGAAAGACATTACAGGTGTGGACGTAATAAACGCCACTATTGAAACCGAAAAGCAATTAGAACGCAAAGTCGCTGCCATCAATTTCAAACTAGATATTTACGCAGAAAGTTTTGATAAGCGGGTGGTCATTGAAATTCAGCGTGTGGACTATGACTATAGTTTTGACCGCTTTATGCACTATTTTTTAGCATTACTTGTAGATTTGCAACGCCGTTCCAAAGACTATTCTTTTGAGCAAGATGTTTATACGATTGTCGTTTTGACTTCTCCCTACGTCGTCAAAGAAAAAACAGGAGAGTTGATCAAAGACGATGTACTCATTTCGGACCTTAATCCAAGAACGTTAAGTAATAAAATCAGACAGATTTATCCCCATAAACTGATCTTTTTAAATCCAAACTATTCATCGCCCGACACACCGAAAGAGATACAAGATTGGTTAGAGTTTATTTTGACAAGCATCAAAAATCCAAACACTCCAAAATTCAACCAATCCAATGTGGCCATTGCCAAAGCTGCAGCCTTGGCCAATATTGAAAACATGCCTGAGAGTGTGCTTGAAGATGCTAAAATAGCCGAGGCAAAAAAGAAAACAACAAAAATTTATGCAAGCATTGAGCATGAAAAAGGAATAGAAGAAGGGAAGGATATGGGGAAAGAAGAAATGATTTTGGAAATGTATGCAGCACAAATGCCGATTGACCAAATCGCAAAAATTGCTAAAAAAACAACAGAGGAAATAAGCGGAATTATCGAAAAGCACGGCAAATAGAGTGCAGCTCTTTGTGGATTCAAAATTGGAAAAAAATTAAGGTACTGATCCCTGGCTTTACATAGGATTCATCACAGGATACGATGGATTTATTAAACTTGCCTCTTGTTCTTGGACAAATCATAAAAAGCTAAAAAGCCAGATTATTAACCGATATTCGGCACAAAAATCTTCACAATGCAAACATTAGTGCAGCTTCCAAGTCCAGAAGATATTCGGCAATCGCATGCCCTGATTCAACCTTACATTCACCGTACACCAGTGCTGACCTGCCAGAGCATCAATGCAATCAGCGGGGTACAACTGTATTTTAAGTGTGAAAACTTCCAAAAAATCGGTGCCTTCAAAATGCGGGGGGCCAGCAATGCCGCCTTGCGCCTCGACGATGAAGCCCGCAAAAAAGGGCTGGCTACCCATTCTTCGGGCAATCATGCCCAGGCGGTAGCTAAGATTGCCCAAGCGCTTGGGGTGCCTGCCCACATCGTGATGCCCGAAAATGCGCCCAGTGTGAAGCGGGAAGCCACTGCGGGTTATGGTGCCAGAATCATCTTGTGTGAAGCCAATCAGGCTGCTCGCGAGTCCACTTTGGCGCAAGTGCTGGCCGAAACGGGAGCAACCTTTATCCACCCTTACGACGATTACAACGTGATCGCCGGACAAGCTACTGCGGCCCTTGAACTCTTTGAAGAAATTGCCGATCTGGATGCCATCATTGCGCCCATCGGTGGGGGAGGGCTGATGAGCGGTACGGCGCTGAGTAGTACTTATTTTTCTCCTGGAACAAAAATATACGGTGCCGAACCCGAGCAGGTCAACGATGCCTGGTTGTCGTTCAAAAGTGGCGTGCGTACTCCGCACCAGGGGCTGCCTTCCATCGCCGACGGCCTGTTGACCAACATGTCGGAGAAAACCTTTGCCATTGTCAAAACCCACCTGAGTGATGTATTTACGGTAAGCGAAGCAGAAATTGTAGCAGCCATGAAGCTGGTATGGGAGCGCATGAAGATCATCGTGGAGCCTTCGTGTGTAGTGCCTTTGGCTGCGGTATTGAAAAATCCATCCGTGTTTGTAGGACAAAAGGTAGGCATCATCCTAACTGGAGGGAATGTAGATTTGCAGAAATTGCCTTTTTAGAGCATGCTCTAAAGTACATTGTGTTTTATTTACCGCAGAGTAAGTGAGTTGGCGCGGAGGTTCGCGGAGTTTTTTTAGGGCACCTGCGGTGCACAGAGGTATTGAAGGCCTCCATTATTCAAATTTGATTTAGGCAAGATTTCTCTGGAGTAAAAACTCCAATCACCGAAGGTGGTAAACTCCTCTGTACTAAAAAAAACTCTGCGAAACTCTGCGTCAACTCCGTTACTCTGCGGTAAATAAATGCGTAATGTGGACCTATTTTGTTTTAAACGAAGCGGTTGCTGAGCGGAGTCGAAGTAGGTTGCTGAGCGGAGTCGAAGCAAAAACGGTGAGGGCCAGACGATGTCTCGTACTGGCCCTCTATTGATTAGTTTAGGTGTCTAATTTTGTAGATCTTCTAGCGCGTTGATTAGTGGCGGCTGGAAGCTCTCATTCTTGAAACTGTATTGGGTGTAAGTTTAACTTCATCCAAAAGATCTGAAGATGATGGTGAATTGCTCGTGGTATTGTTTCTAATAGAAGGCTGATTAAGGCTTGAGTTGTCACGATTGTTGAAAAAATCAGCACCGTTGATGTAAGCTTTATTGTCAGTCAAAGAATTGAATACGATGATTGTATTGTTAAGTCCATTGTTGATGGCACGGTTGAAAATTGCACCTCCGTAAAGCGCGAAATTTCCATTCAAAATGCAATTTTCAATTTTTACGCCGCATTCTCCTCCGTTTCCTACATTCATTACTGCGCCACCCTCAACTTGGGCATTGTTTTGGATGAATTGGCAGTTGGTGATTTCGGATTTGTTGATGCCTCCATTGATTGCGAGATTGTAGATGCCAGCAGCGTAGTTGGATTTGTTGTCTTGGAAAATGCAGTTGTTGATTTTAACTACATGAGTGCCTTGGGAAGCTTCGTTGTACCAAGCAGCACCGGTGTTGGTGCGGTTTCCCTCTTGCTCCTTTTCATTGATGCTTACTGCATTGCCATGGCAAATGATGAAACCATCAACAGTAACTTGTGATACATTGCGTGTATACACGATATTGTAGGAGTTGTCCTCATTGGCGTTTACATCACCAATGTTTCCAGAAAGGAAAGTTGCATTGGTTGCATGATTGCGTTGTTGCTTAGATACTTCCGTACCTGAGAAACCACCAAGAAGAGTGATGCCATCGTTGATTACAAACGACGCATTGCGATTTCCTGATTGTGTAGGTGTATAAACACCAGCAGCAACCCAAATCTCCATTCCATGCTTTGCATGTTGCAAAGCTTGCTGAATATCACCAAAAGCCTGATTCCAAGATGAACCATTGCCTTGAGCTCCCTTCTTTACGAACAGAACTTGTGGTTGTGCATTTTGTGCATACACCTGCAGGAAACCTGCCAAAACTAAAATTGTAACAATTGCCCTTTTCACGTTGCTCGCATTTGTAAGATCAGAAAATATCTGTACTTCAGCGATTGTAACCGAGCTTAACGCTTGGTCACACATCGAGTGTGCCAAACGAACGTAACAAATTTTGGATAAAAGGGATCTTCGGCACAAAACCGAAAACATTGCATTAGGATACTTTGTCAAAACTTAGCACAAGATAATCAATTTTATTAAAAAAAGCATATTGATCTCTTTTTTTTTGCTGCCCCAGGTTTTTTTTAAATGCATTTAACTTTAATGTGACATAATTGATAAAAAAACTTTATCTTGCGCCAGTCCCTTCGTTTATTTCTGCCCATTTGGGGCATCATTCCACGTCTAAAAGAGCTCAATCTATGTGTAGACTACAAGACCAATCTTGGGTTTTTAGGGGCATCTATAAAATTAAGAAAGCCCTTATCCAACTCTAAGTAACGCAGAAAAATTAACTTCCCGATTTTGGGTTTTGAATAGGAAGTCGAACGGTTCATTTCAAGTGAGCTTCCTATTCAAAATCCTCTCAAAAAATCGGGAAGTAATTTTTTGCGTCAGACTAAGGAAAAGAATTCTTATTTTTCGGCAACATACAACAATAATCAACTTAATTCCAAATGATTCGAGATCATCTACCCAAAGCCAAACTCCTACATTGGAACCGAACCATTTTCGTTTGGGTGGCTCTTTTTTTGCCTTCTGTAGCAGGATTCGCACAAGATTTGCACTATTCTCAATTTTATGGTGCACCGCTTCACCTCAATCCTTCCTTAACGGGAATTTTTCGTGGAGATGTCCGCATCATGGGGCAATACCGCAACCAATGGTCGAAAGTACCAGTAGGGTATACTACCTATACTGGAGCGGTAGATTTTAAAGCTTTGGGAAGAAATGGAAAAGACAATTTCCTGGCTTTTGGATTGGGGTACAATCGGGATCAGGCAGGGCTTTCAGACCTTCGGCTCAACTCTTTGACCTTGAATGGGGCATTTACCAAAAAACTGGACAAAAGATTTTATGGTTCGGTAGGTGCTCAGCTCGGTTTTTCCAACCGCAAGTGGCAGGCTGATCAAGTAACCTACGACAGCCAATACAACCCAAACAGCGGGACCTTCAACCCTCAAAACCCCATTGGAGAAAAAAACAATGACCAAAGCCTGGGGTACACCGATTTTGGTTTGGGCTTCAACGTGCGCTATCAGGTCAAGGAAAGAGAAGAACAGGTGGATACCTCCTTTGGACAACGTACCAAAATCGACTTTGGGCTAGGGCTCTTTCACCTCAATCGCCCCAATCAATACTTCACAGAATTCGGCGCCATCAAATTACCGATGCGATGGTCACCTTATATCATGGGAGATTTTCAATTGACCAAACGTTGGGATTTGATCGCGAATGTAGCAGGGCAGTTTCAAAGCACATATCGTCAATATTTGGGCGGGCTGGGCGCGAGATACTATCTGAATCGCAATGCAGGACACCAGCTTTCTCTCCAGGCTGGATTTACGATGCGTTTTGATGGATTTACCAAGGATTTTGCTACCTATCCTGCTCTCGAGGCGCGTTACAACAACATCCGGGTAGGATTTAGTTACGACATCAACGCTTCTCAATTCAATGACAGCGTCAAAGGTGGTGTAGGTGGGCCGGAAGTGTTTATTCATTACCACATAGTAAGGTACAAACAGCTTCCTGTCAAGAAAATTTGCCCCTTAATTTAATTGTATAAATCAGCATGAAGCCCAAAGTGGCCTGCTGAAACTCCAATCAGCCAAAGATTTTTTACCATGAGAAAATTTATCTTTCTGTTGGCCATTTTTGTTGCTCTGACTCAACAGAGCTATAGCCAGAGTTTAAAACAAGTATTGAAGCTTGCTGATAGCACGTACGCGCAAAAGGATTTTTTCAATGCTTATACTGCGTATCGCGATGCCCTTAAGTACGATAGCAACCGTACCGATATTCGGTATAAACTGGCAGAATCAGCCCGGCAGTTCAATTCTTTTCGCGCTGCTGCCAAAGCATATGTGAAGGTACTTGGAAGCCCTGAAAGAGCCCAATATCCAGATGCCCGCATGCGCATAGGGGAAATGCTGCACAAACTGGGAGAATACAAAAGTGCGTTGGCTTCTTATCTGGAATACATTGCCTCCACTCCAGAGGCTCCGCAAGCGCTACTGCAGCTTGCGGAAAGGGGGGCTACAGATTGTGAATTTGCCATAAAAACCCTGGCCAACACAGCCGACCAGCGAAATCTTGAATTATACCCCCAGGCAGTTAGTATGGGAGATAAAGTCAATGGCCCATATACAGACTATGGAGCATCTTTCCGCAAGGATACGCTGTACCACACTTCCTATGAATTTGCCGAACCGAAAGACAAGTACAAGCTGTACAACAAAGTTGTGCGTTCCTACAAGGGCAACAGCAAAGAATTGCTTCCGCCTTCATTCAATGCGCCTGGGAAGCATACTGCTTATTCGGTATTTACACCCGATGACAAAGGCGTCTATTTTTGCAATTGCGACCTTATCAATGCTTCCGACCTGCGTTGTGACATTTATTACCGCGATTTGACCAGCCCTGGTTCAATTCCAATAAAACTGGGCATCAATAACCTTGCTTTTACCTCTACCTCACCTGCTTTGGGTAAAAACACCAAAGGCGAATCCGTATTGTATTTTGTATCCAATCGGACTGGAGGCAAAGGCAAACTGGACATTTGGATGGGCCCTATTCAGCCCGATGGCAATGTGACGGTTGCAGAGCCGCTCAGTGAAATCAATACGCCAGAGAACGACATTACGCCGTTTTATCAGGAGTTGCCAGGTAAGGCCAATTTGCTGTTTTTCAGTACAGATGGACGGCCCTCTTTTGGTGGGTTTGACCTTTATGGCACCAGACTAACCAACAGCAACCGTTGGCTCACCCCCTATAACCTGGGCGGCAATCTCAATAGCTCTTATGATGAGTTTGGCTACGTTCGTGACCCCAAGGGAGATACTTTGGTGTTTTCTTCCAACCGCAAAGGTTCAATCCTCTTGGAGAAAGAACAAGAAGCATGTTGCCACGACCTGTATAAAGCAGGTATTCCCAAATTGGTCAACTTGGAAGTGAATACGTTTAAGTTGCGAGATTCTCTGGCTTTAAATGGAACCAGCGTCAAGATTTTTGAAGAAAATCCAGACGGCACCCGCAAAGAATTGCTGAGTAAAACCGAAGAAAACAGCAACCATTATACAACCCTGATCGAGCGGTATAAAAAATACTACATTCAGGCAGTGAAGAAAGGTTTTATCACGGAAGACACCTTCTTGCTGGCCAATTTGGGCGAAGAACAATTCACCCTGATCGTCGATTTGTACTTGCCAAATTTGCGCCTCGACGTGTTCACGCTTTTGGCGCAGCAAAAAACACCTTTGAACGGCTGTACCGTATACCTTTATGAAAAAACTGCCGAAGGAAAATTTTTGCTTTTGGAAACCAAGTCTGATCCCAATGGCAATGAATACAACTATGCTGCGGATTTAGGGAAGACCTACCTCGCCAAAGCTACCAAAGCTGGATATTCTATGGATTCATTGGAAGTGCCTATGACCATCGAAACCATCAAAGAATTTGGCTACGATATTACCATTGACCTGCTCCTGAATCAATCTCGGTTGAATATTGATTTGTTTTTTGACAACGCCAAGCCTGGGCCTGGAAACCTGACGGTTACTACAGAGAAATACGATGCGCTGTACGATAACTACCTCAAAAAGAAAGGAGAATTTGTTGGGTATTCTGCCATAGCCCTGGGTGCTTTTTTCCAAAACGACGTGATTAAGGGTTTTGATCGATTGAGAGAGTTTTTGCCAAGCATTGCAGCTGATCTGTCCAAAGGCTTGTATGTAAAAGTATACATGGAAGGGTACGCCAGTCCCTTGGGCAACGCAGATTACAACAAGAGACTGGGCGCCCGCAGGATGGTTTCGGTCATCAATTACCTTAAGGTAGCAAACAATGGGGTATTCAAAAAGTACATCGACTCTGGGTTTTTATCTTTCGATCTGGATGCCTTGGGAGAAGAGAAATCTGGTCCTGATATTCCAACGGCACTTGCCAACATCAAAGACGAAATTTTTGGTCTAAATGCATCCCTAAACCGTAAGGTGCGCATTTACAAGATCAGTACCGACACCAAACAAATTAAGTAATCCTCACGGCCAAAGAAATATATTATGAAAATCGGTCAGAAAATCCACGTTTTATTTACGCAGCAAGCTGCGTTGTGGTATTTGTTTATGGTGCTGCTGTTTGCACCAATACTGTCATTTGCAACGCACATTGTTGGTGGCGAAGTGGGGTACCGGTGGCTTGACGGCGATCGTTACGAAATTGTGGTAAGGGTTTACCGCGACTGCATCAACGGCGCAGCCAATGCGCCCTTTGATGATCCCGCCTCTGTAGGGATTTTTGACCGCAGTGGACTGCTGCTGCAGGATGTTCGCATCGCTGCTACGAAAGATACCTTTCTGAGCAACAATCTGGACGCTTGTATTTTGGCCACCACTACGGTCTGTGTACACACCATGACCTACAAAGCAGTGGTAAATTTGCCTTTTCGTACCGGCGGGTATCAAATCGTATACCAACGTTGTTGCCGAAATGTAACCATCAAAAACATCGTCAGCCCGCTGGAAACCGGGGCAACCTACGATATCTGGTTGACCGAAGCTGCAATGAGACGGAGCAACCGCAACCGGAGTTCCACCTTCAAGCGTTGGCCGGATATTTACATTTGCAACAATCGTCCGCTTGACTTTGATCATTCCGCGATTGATCCAGATGGCGACTCTTTGGTTTACCGTTTGTGTACGCCTTTCCAGGGCGCTACCTTTGCCAACCCACAGCCACAACCACCCAATTTTCCACCTTACGATACGCTGATTTGGGTTAAACCAACCTACAACTTGTACAACATGCTCGGTGCCGGAGAGCCACTGCGCATCAATGCCAGATCGGGATTGCTGACGGCTCGTCCTGGTTTATTGGGTCAGTTTGTAGTGGGTATTTGTGTAGATGAATACGACCGCAAAACCAAAACGCTGATCGCTTCAACGCGCCGAGATTTTCAATACAACGTTCAAAACTGCGAAGGCGTTACGGCAGCGTTTTTTGCACCGGAGACCCAGTGCGATTCCACCAAAGTCCGTTTTCGCAACGAAAGCATCGGGGCCAGCAGCTATTTGTGGTTGTTTGATGCACCAAGGAGCAACTTAATCTCTACCGACGTCAATCCAATTTATACTTTTCCTGCCTACAACACCTACAAAGTGAGTTTGATCGCTGAACCAGGCAGATTATGCGCAGATACTTTTTCAAGACAGATAAAACTGTTTAAATCAGGAATCAAGGCTGACTTCAAATCGGAAGTACTGTCTTGTGGTGCAGAATCCATCATTCGTTTGCAGGATCTATCTATCGATTCCAGTGCAGCGATTGTCAAGCGCAAATGGAAGATTACCTATGGTGACGGTGGTGTAATCAATGCAACTGGCGCCGATACCTTGGTGCGGGTGCCCTCCATTGCTTCGGGTACCATCATGCTAACCGTCATCAATGCAAATGGCTGTGAGCGCACGATTTCACGCAGCTATACGGCTGTAGGAACCGCAGAACCATGCCAGGGCATCCCGGATACCTTGCGGGCTTGCGTGGGTACTACTGTTCCCCTGAATCCCAACGGGATCAGTTCCACGGCGTATGCTTACCGCTGGAAGCCATCCGCTTCAATAAGCGATACAACTGCGGCAAATCCGCTCTATACCGTGACCCAGAATGGCAAGATTACCTTGACCATCACCGCCAATTCGGCGCAGTCTTGTACGTGTACTAAGACCATCACGGTTATTGCCACGCCACGCCCCAAAGCAGATTTTTCTGTAGATGGCGGCATCGGGACAGATCCGGTTTTGGTCAGCAGTTGTGATGGGCGGACAGTAAGTTTCAAAAGCACCTCCACGGGTGCCAAATCTGTCAAGTGGATCATCGGCAGCCTGAGCAATCCAAGTCAGGTTTCCACCCAGTTAAATCCGGTATTTACTTTTCCGGATACGGGTACCTATCGGGTAACCCTGATTGCGTTGGGTGAATGCAACGACACCCTGAGCAAGACCATTAAGGTCTCCTTTAGCAAAACCAACGTCGATTTTATATTCAATTACACCAATTGTGTTTTCGATGGTTCTACCATCAAATTGCTGAATGTATCCAACAATCCGGGCATTCAAATCGCCAGTCTTACCTGGAAGCTGTCTGATGGTCGGAGATCTACCGAAGCGTCGCCAAGCTTTACCTTTACCGATACGGGCAGGGTCGTGGTAACCTTGATTGTCCAAACCACTCAAGGTTGTGTGGATTCTGTTTCGCAAAGCATCAAGAAAGCGCCGATTGCCGGAGTAGCTTTTCCCGATACCATCACTGTGTGTAGAGGAATCCCCTTCCGCATCCCCGGAAACAATGATCCGAACCTGGTGTATACCTGGTTGCCAGAGACTGGTTTAGACGATCCAACTATCGGGAATCCTATCTTTTCGCCTCAACAAAATACCAAATACACCGTAGACGTTTCCGTACCGGGCATCCCTGGATGTAAGGCAAGAGATACCATGATGGCTATTGTGCCAGGAAATATGGATTTGCGCGTAGCTGGAGCTGGCGCTGATGGTACACCTGTTTGTACCCCCCAAACTACGTTGACTGCCTCCGCCAATCGAGCTGCTACTTTCCGCTGGTTGGATGCCAATGGGGTACAGGTAGGAACAGGCACTAAATTTACTGCCAATGTGGCTACCCAACGCAATTTGCAACTGGAAGCTACCGATGTAAATGGCTGCATAGAAAAACTGGCCATTGCGCTATTGGGATCTCCGATTGTCTTTTCGGCGCCAGATTCGCTGCTGGCTTGTACCGGAGATACTATCCGCATCAATACCACCCAGGGCCCTGGTCAAATTCTGACTTTTGCCTGGACGCCATTGAACGCATTTGCGTCGGGAGCGACTACGGCTAGCCCAGTTTTGGCCAGTTTGCCGGGCATTCGCAAAGTTTTTGTAGCAGTGAGCAATGCCGCAGGTTGTATCCTGCGTGATTCCGTACAAGTGGCCATCGTGGACGCCAACCACAATTTAAGTTTCAAACCAGAAATTCAGTGCAACGGCAATACCGTGATTTTCCGTAACACCAGTTCTAATGCATTCCGCTACCTCTGGAGCTTTGGAGATGGCTCCAATTCAACCGAAGACAATCCGGAACACGTCTTTACGCAGCCAGGTACTTATACCGTTACGCTCACGCTGAAAGATGCTGTAGCGTGCCGCAAAACGGTAACCCGGGTTGTCAACATTTCAACCGAACCTTTGCTGGGACTCAAAGTGCCCAATGAAGCGATTACTTGTGGTGAAGACGTTAAACTAACCGCACTTGCCAACGAAGGCACCACTTTCCGTTGGACGACCCGCAAAGGTGAATTGCTGAGTTCAAATGCCTCGGTAACTGTAAATCCTTCTCCCGGTACTACCGTATATTACGTTACGGTTCAAAATGAGTTGCGCTGTACCCAAACGGATAGCGTCAGTGTAACCGACAATGGAGTGGACGTTACCCTGATCACACCATCCGGAGGCAACCGCATCGACCAATGTGCGCCTGAGAATGTACAAATTCAGGTGCGCAACAATGTTGCCAGCCACCTGTTGACCTACCAATGGATACCGACTGTCAATGTGGTGTCGGGTGGAAATACCCCGAACCCTGTGCTGCGCCCGACTGAGATTGGTATCAATGGCATCAGGGGCATTATCAGCAACCAGTTTGAATGCGAGGATACCCTTACCATCATCATCAACTTGGGAACCTTGAATTCTGGATTACCAGATACCGTGAAAGTTTGCCCAAATGCACCGAGCCCACTTGCACCCAACGCAAATAAAGAATATACCTACCAGTGGTCGCCTTCAACGGGTTTATCGGCTGCCAATGTGAGCAATCCAACCTTTACTGGCAGCACTGCGGTGACTTACCTGGTTACCGTAACCAAAACCAGTGGTGGAACCTCCTGCCAGGACGTGGATACTGTGGTTGTGTTGATCAATCCAGAACCCAAGCTCAAAGTTTCAACTAAAGACACTATCGCTTGTGTTGGCACAACACTAAGCTTAATTGCATCGGGAGCCGATGAATATTCCTGGAATGCTGGCAACCCTCAAGGCACGCTTAACTTCGATGCGGAAGGAGGTATTGCTATTTCAAGTACCAACGGAGTTGAACTTTTGTATTCCGTGGTTGGGCGGAATAAATCAGGATGTACCGATACCATCTCTGGTATCCGCATTCGCTTTGTAAATTTTGATCCAGGCAATACCATCTCACCACTGAACATTTGTAAGGGAGATACCGTTCGGCTCAATCCCAACGGCAATCCAGCCTTTACTTACCAATGGTCGCCTGTTACCGGATTGAATTTGAGTAAACCCTTCAATCCTTTGGCGACAATCACTCAAACTACGCGTTTTACCGTAACCATCACCGATCCAACCTTTGGTTGCAAAAAAGAGCGCGCTGTAACTGTCAATGTACGCTCTATTGAGGGTTTCAAAGCGAGCAATGACACTGCCGTTTGTACGGGTACAAACCTGACGCTGAGTGCCAACGCCAACGGCACCAACGTCAATTTCCGTTGGCTGAATGCCAATGGACAACAAATTGGCTCAGGAAAAACCATCTCGGTAACACCTGCTGTTGGCGTAAACTTGTACATTTCTGAAGTTTCAGACGGAGCGTGTTCGGCAAAAGATACCGTTAAAGTAACCCGGGCAGATTTCCAACCTGGCGATTTGAGTTCTCCTCAAAATGCCTGTGCAGGTCAGCCGTTGGCTTTGAATCCAAATGGCAAGCCAGCTTACCAATACCAATGGACACCCACAACGGGTTTGAACCTGAGCAATCCAAGCAACCCAATTGCTACGCTGACTACGTCAACTACTTATAAGGTGACCGTGACTGATCCAGTGAGCGGCTGTCGTTTGGAAAAAGACATCCAGGTAATCGTAAACAACCTGAACGATTTGAACATTGTTCCGGCTGATACCTCGATTTGCCAGCCCAACGGAGTGACTTTGCGTATTGCCGGAGCAGCAGGGGCTTCCATCCGCTGGTTGGATGCCAATGGCGTCCAAATTGGTACGGGGCGTAGCCTTGTCCCAAGTCTGAAACCTGGATTGAACCTGATCATCGCGGAAGCAACTTTGGGGGCTTGTGTCAAGCGCGATTCCAGCCGAGTGACCTTAAAGGAATTTCAACCTGGGGATTTGGCCACACCTCAAACGGTATGTGCAGGTCAGCCGCTGCCTTTGAATCCCAATGGCAAACCAAGCTATCAATACCAATGGTCTCCAAGCACAGGATTAAACTTGAGCAATCCAAGCAATCCAATTGCTACACTGACTACCTCAACTACTTTTAAAGTAACCGTAACCGATCCCGCTACGGGTTGTCGCCTGGAAAAAAACCTCCAGGTCAACGTAACCGACTTGAGCGATCTTGATGCCATTCCTGCCGAGACGAATTTGTGTGAACCTGGCTTTGTATTGCTAACCATTCGTGGCGCACAAGGAGCCAGTATTCGTTGGTTGGACGCCAATGGTCAGGTCATCTTTACGGGCCGTAGCTTGTCGGTAACCCCCAACCCAGGCCTCAATTTGTACATTGCTGAAGCAACTTTAGGTGCTTGTACCAAGCGAGATACCGCCAAAGTAAGGCTCAATGATTTCAAACCGGGTGACTTGGCTTCCCCACAGGAAGTGTGTGCTGGAGTAGCCACGGAGCTCAACCCCAAAGGCAATCCAGCGTATACTTACAACTGGTCGCCTACTACAGGTTTGAATTTGAGTAAACCTTATAATCCGGTAGCAACGGTTTCCGTCACCACCACCTACACAGTTACAGTAACCGACCCGGCTACCAAATGTACCGACACAAAATCCATCGTAGTTCGAGTTAGCCCTCCATTAACCGTGACGGCATTGCCAGATACTTCGCTTTGCCAGCCTGGTCCGTTGACCTTACGGGCTACGACTTCGCGGCCAACAGTGATTACCTGGTTTAGCGATGCGGCCTTAAAAACGCCAATTGGGACCGGCAATCGGATCCGCGTCAATGTTCCAGCGGGCAAATCGGTATACTATGCCGTTGCTACCGACACCAACGATGTGTGCATCAAAGCTCAGATTCAGGCTGCTCGCGCTAATGGAGGCATTACAATAGGCAAAGGTGGCCCCTACGCTGGTGCTCCACTGGATTCGGCTGTAATCAATGTGGTCGATCTAACCAAGGGCGCACCACCCGCCAGCATTACCGCTTGTAGAAATGTGCGTACCCCGATCAACCCCAACGGCAATCCAATTTTGGTGTACCGCTGGTCTCCTGCAAGGGGCTTGAGTGATTCCACTTCGGCTACGCCATCGGCTACCCTTACGGCGCCCACCACCTACACTGTAACCATTACCGATAAATTTGGCGCTTGTAGCATTGTGCGGCAGGTTGCGGTCAGCATCGCTGCGCCAATCAACGCCGATGCTGGAAGGGATACAACGCTTTGCAGTCAAAGTCCTTTCAATCTTGTTGCAAAAGGTACTGGCGCAGCAGTGTTTGAGTGGTCGAGGAACAGAACCATCAGTCCGATCCTGGGTACCGGAGCTCAGTTTTCCATTACGCCTGATACCGTTTCCCGGACGTATTATGTGCGCATAACCAATGCCGCTGGCTGCACGGAAATAGATTCAGTCAAAGTGATTGCCCGACCAGTTAGAGCCTCTTTGCCGGCTACCGTTTCTCCATGTGAAGTGGGAGATTCCATCAACCTTTCGGTTGTTAATTCAGATCGGACACAGGTTTTGCAATACTTGTGGTCGCCAGCCAATTTGTTCATCTCCAATCCACGCACGGGGCCTAACGCAACTGCCATTGCTCAAAACGGAGCATCGCTGCAAGTGCAGGTTACCAATCAGTTTGGATGTTCTACCACGCTTAGAACGCAGGTGAACATAGTGGATTTGGCAAGTAAGGTGAAAGTAACTGCGGACAAAACGACTATCACTGTGGGTGAATCCGCTACCATTCGGGTGGAAAATTGCCCTGATTGTACTTACTCCTGGACACCGCCAACTGGCCTCAATACGACTACGGGTAGCACAGTAGTGGCATCGCCAACCGATACCACAACCTATACCGTAAAAGTTACCAGTGGAAAATGTACCGAAGAATTTAAAATAACTATCAATGTAACGGGTCCATATTGCGTAGAACCTTATATATTTGTGCCCACTGCATTTACACCCAATAATGATGGGGCGAATGATATACTTTATGTGCGTGGTCGAGGAATCGAAAAAATGACCTTTATTATTTACAACCGCTGGGGTCAAAAGATGTTTGAAACCAGCAATCCCAAGGAAGGTTGGGATGGTACTTTCCGGGGTAAAAAGTTGCCCGCAGATGTTTACGGTTTTTATTTACTTGCCAATTGTATAGACGGTACAGTGTACCGCAAACAAGGTAACGTGACCTTGATTCGCTAGCGTGTTTTTGGATTTCTGGTTCGCAAGCGAAAATGAGCTAAAATTTGAACCAGTGAGGCTCGAAAAGCGGAGTGTAGCAGCGCTACATGAGCATTTTCGGAACGAAACTGGGGCAAATATTTTAGCCATTTGCAGCGCGAAGTAGAATTCCAAAGGCACGCTTGGAATCCAGGAAAATCTAGCCTCGTCATATGAATCAAATCACACACTTGGGCCCCCTAACTGGGGTATTCTGGTTAGGGGGTTTCTTTTTACCCTGGATTCCCCTATTTTTGCGCTTCATCAGCTTATCTCCATATGAAGCCATTTTTTTTAATTGTTTGTTTTGGTTTAGGTCTTTTTCATTTAACCGCCCAATGCAATTTTGCCATCAATGAAATTGATGACTTTGACAGCACACACACTGTCGTGACCAAACCAATCAACATCGGTTATTCCATTCCAAGCAACTTCCAAACGGCAGATGGCTACAAAATGATTGAAGAAGCGAAGGCGATCTTCAGCTTTACCCAAAATGATACCCTCAATGCTTTTTTTATGGTGATAGGCCTGGTCGAGCGAGAATTTTTGACGCTTGAAGAAGGCTTCAATGTCATTCTGAAAGTTGAATCACTGAAGGATACAGTCGATTTGGGAAAAGATGCGCCTAAGTCAGACCCGGCTGATGTTGCCCCAGGATCAGACTTGATTGGGCTGTATACCGTTCCAGATCGTGGAACTTTTGACAAAAACACCAATATGCGCATCTATACGCTGACTTGTTTGATTCCCTTAGACCGCATGTTTACCTTGTCTTTTGCGGCCATAGAAAGAATTCGAATCAATTACAAAACGAGTAAGCACACCATCACCCTGAGCAACGAACAACGCGCCGCTATAAAAAAGGCGGTACAGTGTGTAGGCGAGGAAATGAAATTGTTTCCTAGCAAACCGTAAGTAACATTCATCATCTCTACATAATGATTGAGTAATTTTTTTCGCAAAAAAATAAATATGGAATCCCTGAAATTCAAGACAAATATCAATTGTGGCGCTTGTGTAAAAGCCGTAACGGGCTTTATCAATGAGGTAGAAGGCGTGGAAAACTGGGACGTTGATACCCAAAACCCGGATAAAATCCTGAGTGTACAAGGCGAAGGCCTCCACGTCGCCAACATCCTTGACGCAGTTAAAGATGCTGGTTTTGAAATAGTTGAGTTGACTGAATGTTAATTTTGACTTTTTTTATAGGTTGATTTGCTTTATACTCGTTCCAAAGCAAATTGTCTATCCAATGAATGAAAATTCCTTATCCCGCCGTGATTTCCTTGGAATTTCTGCTACTAGCTCCATTGTAACCCAGAATCCTGATATTCAGCATAGCGCTGAAACAAAATCCAGCGTTGCTGAATTCACCTTGCAGGGGGGGCTTGATCCATACACAGGCCTGTGGGGACGAGAACAAGCCGCTCATTTGTTGCGGCGCACCACTTTTGGCTGCACCTATCAGCAGGTAGATCAATTGTACTATTTGGGCAATGCCCAAAAGGCTGTCGACTATGTGCTAAATGTACCCAAAGGCGAACCCGAACCGCCGATCAACAATTACAACAACGATGATTTTAAGGATCCAGATGTGCCATTTGGTAAAACCTGGGTCAATGCCCGCCGCAACAATGAGGGCGAGTTTTCACGCATTTCTTCATGGCGGGGATGGTGGATGACACGCATGATTAAATCTGATGCCAATATTCAGGAGAAGCTTATCCTTTTTTGGCACAACCATTTCTCCACGCGTACAGATAGATCCTTTAGTGGACAGGCTTCCTACCGGCATTATATGACCTTGCACAAGCATTCTTTGGGTAATTTCAAGCAATTTGTATACGATGTGACCCTGGATTCGCATATGCTCTATTTCCTCAATGGTTTGCTAAATGAAGTAGATGCGCCAGATGAAAATTATGCCAGAGAACTTCAGGAATTGTTTACCATTGGCAAAGACAATCCCGATCACTACACAGAAGATGACGTACTAGCTGCGGCTAAAGTTCTAACGGGTTGGCGAGTGGATTACGATACCAATCGGGTGTACCTGGATTTGGCGGCACATGATCAATCGGATAAGCAGTTTTCCGAATTTTACAACAATACAGTGATTAAGGGCGGTTTGGAAGCAGAGCGAGAACTCAAGGAGTTGATCGAGATGATTTTCCAAAAAGAAGAAGTTTCGATGCATATTTGTCGCAAGCTTTACCGCTTTTTTGTGTACTACCAAATTGATGAGGTGGTAGAGGCTGAAATCATCAAACCTTTGGCGGCCTTGCTGCGGGAAAACAACTACCAAATTTTGCCGGTAATTTCCAAATTATTCAAAAGCGAGCACTTTTTTGATGCAACGACCAGAGCTTGCTACATTAAGACGCCCCTTGATTTGGTCTTCGGGGTACTGCGCAATTTCAATGTACCTGTTTTTGGACCCAAACTTTACGATCAGTATCAAATGATGAACTACCTGGGCTGGACTTGTAACGACTTGCAAATGATGCCCGGAGATCCTCCAAATGTAGCCGGATGGGCCGCTTTTCGGCAGACACCCAAGTATTACCGCACCTGGATCAATAGCGATACCCTGCGCAATCGTAATGTGTTTTCGGATGTAATGACTTATTGGCGCTACGAAACCGATTCCGGCTTTATGGCATCTATCGACCATATCGCTTTCGCGCAGCAGTTTCCACGTCCTGATGATCCCAATCTTCTGATCGATGCAATTCTGCTAATTACCATGCCGATGCCAATTTCTGCGGTCAAAAAGAAAGCCTTGAAAAACATCCTGCTCTCCGGGCAAGCGCAAGATTATTATTGGACGATAGCTTGGCGAAACTACATCGCCAACCCCAATGATAAGGCAGCTCGAGATACTGTATGGTTTCGTTTAGCTGCCTTGCACAAGTACCTAATGGGCTTGCCAGAGTATCAACTTATTTAAGGTTTTCCCAAAAAACACACAGATGAAACGCAGATCTTTCCTCTATCATAGTTGTACGGCTGCAGCCGGTTCTTCCTTCATGTTAAAAGGGATGCCAATCAATACGGCGCCACAAAAATCATTTCTTGAAGCCCTGGCCATGAATGGCAATCCCGATGATCGGGTTCTGGTCTTGATTGAGCTCAATGGCGGCAATGACGGTCTCAACACGTTTATTCCCCTGGATCAATATGCCAACCTGAGTAAAGCCAGGAAAAATATTTTAATCCCGGAGCGCAATGTGCTGCGACTGGGTGGGGTTCAAAACAGCGGCTTCCACCCTTCGATGGTGCCGATGCAGAAGATGTACAACGATGGGCTTATTTCCATAGTGCAAAACGTCGGATACCCAGAACAGGATTATTCTCATTTTCGATCTTCAGATATTTGGATGTCTGCATCCAGTGCCGACGAGACCATCGAAAACGGATGGGCGGGACGTTACCTGGAGCAACGTTATCCAGGATTTCCGATTGGTTACCCAAGTGATGCCAATCCTGATCCCTTGGCCATTCAGTTGGGTTCGGTGATGTCGATGGCCTTGGTAGGTAGCCAATGGCCGATGGGCATGGCCATTACCGACCCCAAAGCGTACTATGAGTTTGTGAATGGGGTAGTGGAGCCAGCTCCCGCTTCGCATTTTGGTGAAGAGCTTGAATACATCCGCTTGGTGACTCAGCAAGCGCAACAATATTTCAAATCGGTGAAAGGAGCGGCGGATAAGGGAAAAAACCAGTCCATGCTTTATCCACCAGAAGACAAAAACTATTTGGCCGATCAATTGAAAATTGTTGCACAGTTGATTAAGGGAGGGCTAAAAACCCCCATTTACATTTGCACTTTGTATGATTTTGATACACACAGCGAGCAGATCGATGTTTCGGGCAACCCCTTAGAGGGACTCCACGCCAAACTACTCAGCAAGTTGTCGGAAGCAATCGGAGCATTTCAAGACGACCTCAAGCTGATGGGCATCGCTGACCGGGTAGCGGGCATGACCTTTTCAGAATTTGGCCGTACTATTGGTTCCAATGGCAGCTTTGGTACGGATCACGGCGCAGCAGCCCCGGTATTTGTATTTGGCAAATCGGTCAATCCTGGGATTATTGGGAAAAATCCCGTTATTCCAGAAAAATTGACGCAATCGGGAGACTTGCCGATGCAACACGATTTCCGAGCCATTTATACCACGATACTCAAGGATTGGTTCGGTCTGGATCAACCTGATAAGGTATTGGGCCAGAAATTTGATACCCTGCCGATTTTCAAATCCATTGCTACGCCTACGCGAGATCTTCCGATTGTTGAAAATTTTGAGTTGAGCAACTACCCGAATCCATTCCGTGAAAGTACCACTTTGACATTGCGTACTTCTGGCGGACAAGTGGTGGTGCGATTGCTGGACGGTTTAGGTCGGGTAGTCCAAATGGTGGCTTCAGGCTATTATCCTGAAGGGACCCACCAGTTCTTCATCCCGCGCAACAATCTGCCAATGGGGCAGTACCACTGCCAGGTCAGTGTCAATGGAACCGTGGCGGTGCGGAAGATGGTGGCGATGTAGAGGCACTAGTGCGCCGCAGATTAGGACAATCGATTATTCGTTAGTTGGATTGGTTTCATCCAGTGTATTTGCCCCAATGGTAAAAGCATAGGCGGAAGCGGGGATAAAATAAAATGAAATGCCATCATAAATTTTTAACTCTTGAAGAGAGATTGTAGTTACAAGAGCTCGACTCAGGTTGTTTTCCTTACAGAATTTCAATAAGCTCTTCAATTCATTGGTTTGACTAACGTACCGGTCACTCCATTTAATTTCTAGAGCCCACACGGGTTGTAGTGTTTTACCACTAAGGCTTACCATGTCAACCTCCCCATTGTTCCATCTTGCATACCAAGGAGTGAATGAAGTGCGATGCATCCACTGTGCAAAAATGGCTGTTTCGGTCATTGCTCCCATTGCTTCGTCCAAAGGCTGCAATGAGGCAAATAATGCAGCCCGAATAGAAGGGTTGGTGAGGTAAATTTTAAAAAAATTGTCGCGCTGAAACTTTTTACCTGCTTGGTCGATTCTTCGCACAATCTTGACTAAAAAGGAAGCTTCTAAGTATTCTAAATATTTTTTTATCGTATGCTTTTGTATCCCTGATTGCTGACTTAGGTTTTCTAGCGAAAACTCATTGGACGTATTGTAGGCAATAGTTGTGAACAGCGCATTAAGTTCTTGAACATCGGTGATCCCATACAAACTTGGAAGGTCGCGTAAAAGCACTTTTTCGATGACATCATTTCTTATAAACCGTTCAGGATTACTTCGAACAGCTTCAGAAAATATCGCCTCGGGATACCCTCCAAAATTAATGTAGCCCAAAAATTGTTTATTTAGCTGCTGGATATCAATGGCTTGGAAGAATCGTGCTGGATTTTCGCCCCATTGTAATGATGTAGAACTAAGTAAGTGGCTTAAGTTTTGCATCGTAATGAACTCATAAAAGGTGAGTGGTGGCAACATAAAATCGGTAAAACGCCCTGCTCCGCTCTCTTTGCTTTTGTACTGCAAAGCAGCAGCAGCCGATCCAGACACAATTATTTTTGCATCTCGGTAACTTTCCATGAGTGATTTTAGGTGTACATCCCAATCTTTTAAGTACTGTATTTCATCAAAGATGACGAACCAATCATCACTTTCTTCCAAGCCGCCAATTGCCTCTCGCCCATAGTTGAACAATTGCTCTAAACTGATTTGAGTGTAAATGGGATTTTCAACAGTAATGAATAATATGCGCCGGGGATTGATTCCATCTTTAAGCAATTGTTGAATCAGATGGTAAAGCATGACGGTTTTCCCAACCCTACGGGGGCCCATCAATACCACTGATCTTTTTACGTTTCTATCTTTTGCGATGGCATAAAAATGTTGGAAATAGGCCCGATTGGGCATTTTTTGGAAATACTGGTCTATTTCTCCTGAAACCCACCATGGGTTTTCAAATCGAATGCGGTCTAAAATTTGTGGAATAGCTATTTTTTTAAGCATAATTTTTCTTATTTGATATAATAATGCAAAATAAGAAAATTATTTTTAGCTTATTTTTATTTTTTGGTCAAAATAAGGAAAAAATGCACTTATTTTTTTCTTACACAAGAATGGTCTTCCGAAAGGTCAGTGAAACTCTACGTTTGCGAGAATATTTTTGCCCCTGATAAAGGTCAGTTTTACGAGCAGCAATACCGTGTGTCCAATGGTACCTGCTTTCACCTTGTAAAACAACCATACTGCGTGGTTCCAGCAGAATGGGGATTCTTTGCTGTTCAACCTGATGGGTAAAATCCATCACACATGTAGATCCTAGTGAAATTGAAACAACAGTATCTTCGAAACAGGGTTCGCAATCAATATGTGGAGCTCAAAAAATCTTGAGTAATTCCTGGGTCGAATAGATTTGACATACGCAACCATTTAGGCCGTTACTTCTTCTTCTGCCGGTTCTGGCATTATTTCTAATTCTGTATTTAAATCTGCAATTTCAATCAAACGAATTCGCAGCACTTTTTGAATCTTACAGATAGTCTCAAGAGTCAGATTTTCAGAACCCTTGACAATTTTATTGATGTATTGTGGAGAAAAACCCAATTGATCTGCTAATTCCTTTTGAGTCATTTTATGTGTTCTTAAAAAACGCAGAATCTTAAGCGCGATAGCCGTAGACAAATCTAGCCAATCAGCGTTAAATTGGCGCCATTGGGCATCCTGCAACCAAGTAGTATCCTTAATAGCATTTGCCAGCAAATTGGTTTTGGCATTTTTTTCAGTACTCATGATAAATGGTTAAAATAGCTCGAAAATGGGTAAATCTGAGTTGTCGTCATTTTGAAGATATTCCTTAACTAACTCCATTTTCTTTAATTCAAGTAGCAAATGTTCGCTTTCTTGCATGGTTTTAGTTAGTTTAATTCCTCCTCCAGAAATGACGAACAAATTGTTATCGAGTCGAATGGCATAAATTCTTAACCAGCTCGGAGTATTGATACCTTTGGCTTTGTTTTTTTCAAAAGGCTCAATTTTTGTCGTCGAATCATGTAGTGGTTTGAAAAAACTTGAAAGCGCTTCAGATTTATCAATTTTTCCCACCTCTGCCACTTGGATAAGCCTTCGTTCGAGTTTTCTTGCATCTCTAATGGTCTTTAACACAGCATCCTCTACTGAAATCGCATTCCAAAACTCATTGGCTAATTCTTTCTGCTGCATTTCAAAAAACGCCTCCAAATATTCAACGTCATTCCACAATTCAAATAAGCGAGAAAATTCATGTTTTTCTTCTCCCTCAAACTGAACAGCGTACAAACAATCAGTTACAACGTCAAATATAGTTGCAATGTTCATTAAAATCAACTTATGGGTTTATTTTTTTGAGTTTTCTCACCCCTCCACCAGCGTCCCAATCACATCACCTTTCACGATGCGCATCAAATTGGTCGCTTCATTGATGTCAAAAACGATGATGGGAATGTTGTTTTCCTGGCAAAGGGTAAAGGCGGTCATGTCCATAACGCCGAGGCCGAGGCTGATGACTTTGGTGTAAGTAAGTGTGTCGAATTTGGTGGCGGTAGGATCTTTTTCGGGATCGGCAGTATAGATGCCGTCTACCCGGGTGCCTTTGAGGATGACGTCTGCATTGATTTCGTTGGCGCGGAGAGCGGCAGCAGAGTCAGTTGTAAAATAGGGGCTGCCAGTACCAGCAGAAAAAATCACAACCCGGCCTTTTTCCAGGTGGCGAATCGCGCGGCGGCGGATGTACGGCTCCGCAATTTGCTTCATTTCAATGGCTGAAATGAGGCGGGTATAAATTCCAGCTCCTTCTAGTGCGCTTTGCAAAGCCATTCCGTTGATGACCGTGGCCATCATGCCCATGTAATCGCCCTGAACGCGCTCGATACCAGACTTGCCAGCAGACAATCCGCGGAAAATATTGCCACCGCCAATTACGACGGCCACTTGCACACCCACGTCTACCAGAGATTTAATCTGGTTGGCATAATGGTGCAAAACCTGGGCGTCGATACCGAATTGTTGTTCGCCCATTAAGGATTCTCCGCTAAGTTTGAGCAGGATGCGTTTGTATTTGAGCTGCATGCGTCAGTGCTGGTTTTTAGGTTCAGAGTAAAGATATTATATTTTTCTCATAAGTAGGTGATCAAAATCGAACAATCTCGATTGTTTCATTTTGATCGGGTACTTAACTGCAAAAGTCTGCATTGCATTGTTTGCGCTGGGCAAAAAAAAAGCGAACCGGAAATTTTTCCGATTCGCTTTTCTGGATGATTAACCCAGCTTCACGTGTTTGAAGCCCGTGGCGACCAAGTCTTTATCCAGGGACTTGAGGTAAGCCGCGATGGTCAATTTGTTGTCTTTTACAAAGTCCTGATTAACCAGAGTACTTTCTTTGTAAAACTTGTTCAAACGGCCCAAAGCGATTTTTTCAAGCATTTCTTCCGGTTTGCCTTCGTTGCGCGCCAATTCTTTGGCAATTTCGATTTCTTTTTCGACAACAGTAGCATCAACTTGATCTTTGTCCAACGCGATGGGGTGCATTGCTGCAACCTGCATTGCGACATCACGACCTGCATCGTAGAAGTTGTCGTCAGCTTTGCTTAAGCCTACCAGCACACCAGCTTTGTTGCCCATGTGGATGTAAGGACAAACCATTGCTGCTTCCAGGTGCTCATATGTCACATCAATCTTTTCCCCAATTACACCTACTTGCTCGATGGCTTTTTCACCGATGGTGATGTCTTCGTAAGGCAAAGCCAAAAAAGCTTCCAAAGTTGCTGGATAGTTTTCCAGAGCGCTTTCTGCAAAACTGCGAGTCAACGCGATGAAATCTTCGTTTTTGGCAACGAAGTCAGTTTCGCAACTCAGCTTAACGATAATGCCACGGGTTTTGTCTGCTGACACCAGGGCCAGTACACAACCTTCAGTGGTTTCGCGATCTGCACGCTTAAGAGACAGTTTTTGTCCTTTTTTGCGCAGATTTTCGATGGCCTTATCGAAATCTCCTTCAGCCTCGGTCAATGCGCCTTTACAATCAGACATACCTGCACCGGTCATGTCACGCAATTTTTTTACATCAGCGGCAGAGATGGTAACGCTCATGGTAAGTGTTGATTTATATGTTGAAGAATGGTTGGAAATGAAGGAGCTGTTAGCGGTCAGCTTTGAGCTATCAGCAGCCAGCTTTTGTACAATGTGCTGATAGCTGATGGCTGATAGCTCAAAGCTCAAAGCTAATTATCGTACCGCTTCCTTTTCAGCTTTAACTGCTTTGCGTTCTTCCAATCCTTGGCGGATGGCTTCTACCATATAATCAGTGATGATTTTTACGGATTTAGAAGCATCATCGTTTCCAGGGATGGCGTAGTCAACCTGATTTGGGTCAGAGTTGGTGTCTACGATACCGAACGTGCGGATACCCAGTTTGTGGGCTTCAGCGATGGCAATATGCTCGTGAGAGATGTCTACCACAAAGATAGCGGCAGGCAAACGATTCAAGTTGGCGATACCACCCAACACTTTATCCAGTTTGTCGCGTTCGCGGGTTAGCGTCAAACGTTCCTTTTTGGTTACGCTGGTCAAGGTTCCATCGGCCAGCATGCGGTCGATGTTTTGCATTTTCTTCACCGAACGGCGAATGGTTGCAAAGTTGGTCATCATACCACCCAACCAACGGTCGGCGATGAAAGGCATGCCTACGCTGCGTGCAGCTTCAGCTACAATATCGCGGGCTTGCTTTTTGGTGGCAACAAACATGATTTTCTTACCACTCTTGGCCATTTGGCGCATGGCATTAGCCGCGCGATCCAGGGCGTCCAGAGTACGGTTCAAATCGATGATGTGAATACCCTTGCGCTCCATGAAGATATAAGGAGACATTTTTGGGTTCCACTTCTTTTTTAAGTGACCGAAATGGACGCCGGCATCCAAAAGGTCTTTATAAGTAGGCTTGTTCATTTTTCCAGATTGAAAAAATTAAAAAGAAAACTTTTCCACAAATACAAGATCCATTAACGCTTGGAGAACTGGAAGCTCTTGCGCGCCTTTGGCTTACCGTATTTCTTACGTTCAACCTCGCGGGCATCACGGGTAAGGAACTTACGGTCTTTCAATGGTTTGCGGAAGTCTTCGTTCAACTGGATCAGGGCGCGAGAAATACCCATGCGCACTGCTTCAGCCTGGCCTTTAAAGCCGCCGCCAGCAACGTTAACTTTGATATCGTACAAGTTTTCAACTGCTACTTCCTGCAAAGGAGCAATTACCGCAATTTGTACATGCGTTTGTGGGAAGTATTCTTTGTAGTCACGGCCGTTTACCAGGATCTTGCCTTCGCCTTTCTTCAGGTAAACACGGGCTACAGATGCTTTTCTCCTCCCGGTGGCATTAATTTGTTCAGTCGTCATATTGACTTAATGATATGCGTCCGTATCTGCTCATCCACAAGGGACGAATAAATGGGTTGCGCTCGGTTAATCCCACGAAAATCCACGATTTCGATCGTGAGTTTGAAATCCAAGGATTTCGCAGGGGAAGATTTTACTTCTTAAAAGTCAGCTCGATGGGCTGCTGTGCCTGGTGTGGATGTTCTGCACCTTCGTACACAAACAATTTTTTCACCATTGCACGACCCAGGCGGTTTTTAGGCAACATCCCTTTGATTCCGCGCTCAATCAGGTAGATTGGTTTGCGGGACAAAAGGTCTTTGGCCACGATTCTTTTCTGACCACCCTGGAATCCAGAGTAAGTTTGGTACTCTTTCTGATTGATCTTGTTGCCTGTAAAACGAATTTTACCAGCATTCAGGATGATCACATAGTCACCTGTATCAATGTGCGCCGTGTAACTAGGCTTGTTTTTGCCACGCAAAATGTGAGCAACCTGAGAAAACAACCGACCCGCAATCTCGCCTTCGGCGTCGATCACATACCACTTGCGCTCTACGTTCTCTTTCTTCGCATGAACCGTTCTATAACTCAACGTATCCACTTAACAATGTTTTAGTATTGTCAAAAAAAATCTGATTTTCAGTCGCTTTCTAGCTCAGCTGGCATCACGCCTCCCCTTAAAGCGGTGCAAATGTAAAATGCTTTTTTTCTTCTTGCAAGCTTTTTTCAAAAAAAATATCGCCAATAAATTCATAAACGATTGAAAAACAGTAAAAATTTAGAACATCTTTTTTATTCGTGCCCAACCAACCCAATCCAGTTCAAAGGATTCTTTATTCACTTGGATTGCGCATATCAAGAGAAAAAAGTAATTTTGCATCCCTATGGAGAAGAAAACCACCATTTTACCTGTTTTTACCTTTTTGCTGCTGAGCATTTTGTTGCTGAATGGTTGCAAAAGTGAATTCGAACAAATTCGCACCAGCGGCGATGTAAAGAAAATATACTCCAAGGCCACTGATTATTTCACCCAGGAAGAATGGCAGAAAGCCCAAACCCTGCTGGAAATGATCATTCCCAACGTAAGAGGAACAAAAGAGGCAGAAGATGTGTTTTTTAAGTACGCCTATACGTTCTACAATTTGCAGAGCTATACTTCGGCATCTTATCACTTCAAAACGTTTGCCAACACCTACGGTGCCAGTCCACTGCGTGAAGAAGCGGAATTTATGTCGGCTTTTTCGCAATACCAGGAGTCTCCTACTTTCCGTTTGGATCAAGGAGCCACCGGACAGGCGATCGAGGAATTTGAGTTTTTTGTCAATACCTATCCCGATAGCAAAAGGGTGGGTGAGTGCAACAAATTGATCGACAAGTTGCGGCTAAAACTGGAAACCAAGGCTTTTGAAGAAGGAAAACTGTACTTCCACTTGAGGTACTACCAATCAGCGGTTAGATCATTTGAAAACTTGCTGAAAGATTTTCCTGAAACCAAAAATGCCGAACAAGTGCGTTTAATGATCCTGCGTTCTTACTATGATTTAGCGCTAAACAGTGTCCTGGACAAACGGGAAGAACGTTTCAAAGAATGCCGCCGTCTGGCTGCAGAGTTTTTGGAACGCCACCCCAAGTCTGAGGATTTGCGAGAAGTACAGAACATCCAGGATAATTCCAATAAACAGCTTAAATTATTAACCAATGTCCGATATCAAAACCAAAGTGCAGGGTCTGGATCCTAACGTACGCGCCCGCAACATGGATTCCATTGCCCGGAAATCGGCCAATGTTTACGAATCCCTGGCAATCATCACCAAGCGTGCCCGCCAGTTGAGTGTAGACCTCAAGCACGAATTGCACAGCAAACTGGAAGAATTTGCCGTGAATTCGGATACCATTGAGGAAATCAGCGAAAACAAGGAGCAAATCGAAATCTCCAAGTTTTATGAGCGGCTACCTAATCCAGCGATCATTGCTACCGAGGAATTCCTCAACAATGAGATCGCTTTCCGTTATGTAGAGCGCAAAAAACGCAACCAGGAATAGGTAAATGAAGTTATGAATTATGAGTTATGAGTTATGAGTGCGAGCGTAAAAACTCATAACTCATCATTCATAACTCATAACTTGGATCGCTGTGTTGCTAGGTAAAAAAATTATACTCGGTATTTCCGGCAGCATTGCTGCCTATAAATCTGCTTCGCTCACCCGCTTGCTCATCAAAGCCGGAGCAGAAGTTCAGGTATTGATGACGCCCTCCGCGCAAGACTTTATTACGCCTCTTACGCTTTCCACACTTTCAAAAAGACCGGTATTCACCGAAGTAAGTACAGAATCGGCCTGGAACAACCATGTCGAATTGGGTCTATGGGCCGATGCCATGGTGATTGCTCCGGCTACGGCTACAACCTTGGCCAAATTGGCCAATGGACTTTGTGACAATATTTTGGCTGCTGCCTATCTTTCTGCGCGTTGTCCTGTATTTTTTGCACCAGCCATGGATTTGGACATGTGGCGTCATCCGGCTACGCGCAGCAATGTAAGTCGCTTGCAAGAATATGGGAATCATCTGATCCCGGTGGGAGTAGGGGAGTTGGCCAGTGGCCTTTCTGGCGAAGGACGCATGGCCGAACCAGAAGCAATCGTTGCGCATCTGGAGCAGTTTTTTGCCCAAAGCAAAGATCTCTCCGGTAAGAAAATACTCCTTACCGCAGGCCCTACTTACGAACCCATTGATCCGGTTCGCTTTATTGGCAACCGTTCTTCGGGCAAAATGGGCGTTGCCCTCGCGGATGCGGCAGCCCGCCGTGGGGCAAGTGTTACCCTGTTATTGGGTCCTTCAAAATTGAGTTCAACGGAGCAAAACGTCCAGGTCATCCGGGTGGAAACGGCACAGGAAATGCATGATGCAGCCTTGCAGTTTTTTGCAGAAGCGGATGCAGCCATTTTGGCAGCAGCAGTGGCGGATTATCGGCCCAAAACGGTTGCTACTGAAAAGATCAAAAAGAAAGGCGAGGAGCTCCAACTCGATTTGATTAAAAATCCGGACATCGCCGCTGAGTTGGGACAAATCAAAAGGTCAGGCCAGTTGTTGATTGGATTTGCCCTTGAAACCAACGATGAAGAAAGCCATGCGCAAGGGAAACTAGAGCGCAAGAACTTTGATTTTATCGTCTTGAATTCTTTGCGGGATGCGGGTGCAGGCTTCAACCACGACACCAATAAAATCAGCATTCTGTTCAAAAACAATAAGAAACGCGATTTTGAGTTAAAGTCAAAGAGTGCCGTGGCGGAAGACATCCTCCAGGCCATGGTTGATTTGTTCAAGGAATAGACTTGTTACTACAGGTCTAACAATTCATAAGTGCTATGCGGAAGTTTTTTATCCTCATCACCCTGGTGCTTGCAGGGCCTTTCAATTTGAAGGCTCAGGAGCTGAACTTTACGGTAAAGGTCAATATTCAACGTTTGCTCACAGCAGATCCGGCAGTATTCAACGGCCTTGAACAATCGCTCAAGGAATTTGTCAACAGCACCAAATGGACGGAGGACGATTTTCGCTCCGAAGAACGCATCAAAGGCAACCTTTTGCTGACCATTACAGGTGAAGCAAAGGATAAAAATGACAAACCGATTCCCAATGTATACACTGCGGAATTGGCAGTACAAGCTGCTCGCCCCATTTATGGCAGCAACAAGGAGACCACTATTTTCAATTACATCGATCGGGAAATTACCTTCAAATACGAGCAGTTTCAACCACTGCAATTCAGCAAATCCATCTTCAACGACAATTTGTCACAAGTCGTGGCATTTTACGCTTTCATCGTTTTGGGCATGGATTATGATTCCTTTAGCCTGGAAGGAGGCACGGAAAGCCTCCAATCGGCTCAACAAGTGGTCAACGTGGCACAAAGTGCAGGAGCTGCGCAAGGCCGTGGCTGGAGCTCGATTGAAGGCAACAACCGCAACCGTTTCTGGATCATCGAAAACCTCTTGTCTCCGCGGATGAAGCCGATGCGGGAAATGCAATTTGTGTATCACCGCCTGGGCTTGGATCAAATGGCTCAGGATGCTGCCAAAGGACGCTCCATCATTTCCAAAACCCTCGAAAACGCCCGGAAGTCTTTTGATACCTACCCGAATACCATTTTGATGCAATTGTTTTTGTCGATCAAATCAAAAGAAATCACAGAGATTTTCACCATCGGATCTCCCGATGAGAAAGACCGAGTGGCAGACGTCATGTCGCGCATCGACCCTACCAACGCCAACAGATACCGCCAATTGCGGCAGTAATGGCCTTACTTGAATTCAACGACCGTGGAATTTACTGCCCGCAGGCCGATGTCTACATCGATCCCTGGAAGCCCGTCAAACGAGCCTTGATCACCCACGGGCATGGTGACCACGCTCGTGCAGGGAGCGACCACTATTTGTGTACCCGCTCTGCCCACCCCGTGATTCGACACCGCTTAGGGCCCATCCAGATCGAGACCTTAGACTACGGCGAAACCCGCTTGATCAACGGCGTGCGTTTTTCTTTTCACCCCGCTGGTCACATTGTAGGCTCTGCCCAAATCCGGATTGAATTCCAGGGAGAAATCTGGGTTGCCTCTGGCGATTACAAACTAGAAAACGATGGCCTTGCCGAACCATTTGTCCCGGTTCCCTGCCATACTTTTATCACCGAATGTACCTTTGGATTGCCGCGCTTCAAGTGGCAGCCGCAAGCGGAAATTTTTACCGACATTAATGCCTGGTGGACACAAAATCGAGCAGCAGGCAAAATTAGCATACTGAGCGGCTATGCCCTCGGCAAAGCGCAACGCTTGTTGCATTGTTTGAATCCCGATATTGGCCCCATTTTTGCGCAAGGCGCAGTGGAAAACGTCAATGAAGTCTTGCGCAATCAGGGGATTCGTTTGCCCAAAACGACCCGTTTGGCGCAGCATACCAAAACAAAACAACTGGCTGGTGGCATCATCATTACGCCGCCTTCGGCACTGGGATCCCCTTTGATTCGCCGCATTGCGCCTGCTTCGGTGGGTGTGGCATCGGGCTGGATGGCGCAATCGGCTACGCTACAAGCATACAAAGCCGATCGAGGCTTTGCCTTGAGCGACCATGCCGATTGGGACGGCCTCAATCTTGCCATTTCGGCTACCGGAGCGGAACGGGTGATTGCCACGCATGGATACACTGCGCAGTTCAGTCAATGGTTGCGCGAGCAGGGCTACGATGCATCTGCTGAAAAGACTCTTTTTGAAGGCGAAATATTGGAAACAGATTTGGAATTGGAATAAGGCTGTGGCTTACTTCTTGTGTCGCCCTTCCAGTATTTTGACCACATCTCCCAATTCGTATCCTTTGGCCGACAATAAAATCAGGTAATGGAAAAGCAAGTCGGCAGCTTCGTTTAAAAACAGATCGGCATTGTCGTCTTTGGCCTCAATGACCAGTTCAACCGCTTCTTCGCCAACCTTTTGGGCGATTTTGTTAATGCCCCTCTTGAACAATGAAGCAGTATAGGAGCTTTCGTCTGGCTGATCCCGGCGTTGGCGGATGACGTTTTCGAGCTGACGCAAAAAATCGATCGACTTATTGTTTTCACTCCAACAAGTATCCGCTCCCGTATGACAAGTTGGGCCATCCGGGCGGGCTTTGATGAGGAGGGTGTCCTGATCACAATCCACGGCGATGCTGACCAGGTGCAGAAAATTGTTGCTCGTTTCGCCTTTGGTCCACAAACGGTTTTTGGAGCGACTGTAAAAAGTGACAATCCCTTCTGCCAGGGTTTTATCAAGCGCCTCACGGTTCAGGTAGCCCAGCATCAGCACCTTTTCGGTAGCGTAATCCTGAACAATGGCCGGAACCAATCCTTCAGATTTCTGAAAATCAACACTGTTTGGGTCAAAAGCAAGCGACATCGTACACAATTAATTTGCCGCAAAATAACACCCAAAAGTCCAAAGCCCCAAAAAAAGCTGGTACATTGTCAGAAGAATGAAGAGATATGACATTTCACGAAAGTGGTTTGGTTTTTCATTTTTCCGACAATTGGCTGGTGCGCAAGTTTGACAGCCATACTTTTTACCGTGGGCTCAGTGGTGTGGGCTTCAAGGCCGTGGATTTTCTGGTGTTGCCGCCCAGTGGGCCATTGTTGCTGTTGGAAGTAAAAAATTACTTTAACCGCGACCCCAGGGTCAATGCACCCGTTCGTCCTGAACATTTGCCTGTTCCTGCGGAATTGGCTAAAAAGCTACACGAAAAATCAATGGACACCCTTGAGGCGATTAACACCATACACCAGTATTACCAGCGCAAATGGAGTTATCGTCTTTTATTGCCCTGGTTGTTGCGCTTGCGCTGGAAAAATTCGGATTGGATATTCTGGGCACTGGCATACCAGCGCGCACATGTAGATCGGACGGCCAGGTTCGTTTGTTGGATTGAAGTAGACGATGGCCAAACCGAGTGGGCCGAAGCCCTGAATGAGGCCCTCCTGAGCTTTCCTTTCGAGTCTCCCTTTGAGCCTTTGCTCATTGGAACGAAGCACAATCCATTTTATCCCGAAATTAGGGTTCAGAACAGTTGAGCCCCAAATCCTCTTCGAGCGAAACTTTTCAACTCTAAACTTTTCAACTATCTTACAGCCCTGATAAGGGGGGATGAAACATAACATTTATTTTGCCCCACTATTAAGCAAAAACCATGCATACCAAAGCAATTATTCCGGTGGCTGGTGCAGGTACTCGATTGCGCCCACTCACGTATACCCAACCCAAACCCTTGATTCCCGTTGCGGGAAAACCCATTATTTCTTTCATCATCGATCAGTTGATAGAGGTGGGCGTTCGCGATTTCATTTTTGTTATCGGTTATTTGGGGGAAAAAATAAAAAATTACGTTGAGCAAGCTTATCCTGATATCGAAAAGCAATTTGTCAATCAGGAGATTCGACTAGGTTCTGCACATGCCATCTGGACTGCCCGAGAATTTTTTCGAGATGCTGATGACGTCTTTATTTTTTTTGGTGATACCATCATTGATCTGGATTTCAAGCAAGTACTCCAGGATCCCTACTCCTGCCTGGGGGTGAAAAAAGTAAACGACCCTCGCGAATATGGGGTAGTGGAATATGGCGAAGATGGTTTGGTCAGTAAAGTGATCGAAAAACCCCGCATCCCCAAGTCCAACATGGCCATGGTCGGTTTTTACCACATCAAAGCAGTGCCTGCTTTTGTCGATGCCCTGGAGTTCAACATCAGCAACAACATCCGTACCGAAGGAGAGTTTCCTCTGACGGATGCCCTCATGCGCATGATCGAAACAGGTACGCGTTTCAATACCATCGAAGTGGACAACTGGTTCAATTGTGGTAAAAAAGACGTCCTGCTGGAAACGAATGCCATCATGTTGCGCCGCAAAGGATACGCCTCCTCCAATCTGCCGGATTTTGACAATTCCATCATCATTCATCCGGTCAGCATTGGCGAAAATTGTCAAATCAGCAACTCTATCATCGGTCCACATGTTACCATTGGCAACAATGTGCGCATCAATAGTGCCATTGTGCGGGATTCCATCATCGGAAACTATGCTGCGATCCAGGAAATTATCCTCCAAAATTCGGTGGTCGGCAATGATGCCTCCATTACCGGGCTGCGCCAAAGTCTGAATATTGGGGACAATACCGAGATTGATTTTAGTTTATAAGGGACAGCCCTTAACTTAATTTAACTCCATGAAACTTTCCTTCGACCGCTTGGTCATGATTTTACTCCTCGTCGTGGTTGGTGTGTACATTGGAAAATATTTTTACACCAAGCCACAATTTGTCAATGGTCAAAAGGCCCTGGATTTTAGTGCAACTACCATTGGAAATCAGCAGTTTAAACTTTCTGATCTGCGAGGTAGCTATGTCCTGCTGGATTTTTGGGGTTCCTGGTGTGGCCCTTGCCGGATGGAGAATCCCAATTGGGTGGCCTTTAATAGCCGCTATGCTGGGAAAAAACTAAAGAAAGCAGATGGAATTCACCTGGTTAGCGTCGCGATTGAACAAAACGAAGACAATTGGAAGCAAGCCATTCTCTACGATGGACTTACCTGGCCGTATCAAATCATGGATAAAACGAGCAGCCTCAAATTTTTCAATGCACCCATTGCCACGCTCTACAAAGTCAGGGCGATACCCAGCAATTACCTCATCAGCCCCCAGGGCATGATCATCGGGGTGAATGTACATCCTGACGAAGTTGAAAAGATTATCGGACAATAACCAAATCCAAACTGTCAGGACATTCTGACAAAAACTGCCAAGCTGACTTTCTTTGTTCCAATTTTTCTGACATGGCAAGATAATTGATAAGGGATTCTCAAAAAACTTTCGAACCGTGATGGACCAGGATAAAGAAATGGAAATCAAGGCAGAAACCTTAGAAGCACCCGTGGATAACGAAATGAACAACCCAAACGCCGAAGAGCAGGTAGATGCAACACCCGGCAATGAATATTCAATCGAGGAACAGTATGCTCGACTTCAAAGGGATTATGCCGAATTGCAAGACAAGTACATTCGCACCATTGCAGAATTCGACAATTTTAGGCGCCGTACCCTCAAGGAACGCCTGGAATTGATGAATACTGCCGCCCGTGACACCATTCAGGCGCTGCTACCGGCATTGGATGACTTCGACCGCGTTAAAACTGCTGGAGAATTGCCAAATAGCCCCGAACCATTTGGAGAGGGAATCAAATTGGTGTACCACAAACTTTACAATATTTTGCATGCACAAGGCTTGGAATCAATGGAATCCAATGGACAGCCTTTTGATGCCGAGTTTCATGAAGCCATTACCGAAATCCCAGCTCCTGCGGAAGACTTGAAAGGCAAAGTGATCGATACATTGGAGAAAGGGTATAAATTAAAGGATAAAATGATCCGCTACGCAAAAGTGGTGGTTGGTAAATAAGCGGTCATGGCAAATAAGCGTGATTATTACGAAGTGCTTGGTGTGCCTAAAAATGCCGACGATGCAGCTTTGAAAAAAGCATACCGCAGTCTGGCTATGCAATACCACCCAGACAAAAATCCTGGGAACAAAGAATCAGAAGAGAAATTCAAGGAAGGTGCGGAAGCATATGAAGTGCTGAGTGATGCCGATAAACGTGCCCGTTATGACCGCTATGGCCATGCCGGAGTGGATCCCAATATGGGCGGCGGTCGTGGTCCTGGTGGCATGAGCATGGATGATATCTTTTCTCAATTCGGAGATGTTTTCGGAGACGATTCTCCGTTCAATTCGTTCTTTGGCGGCGCGGGTGGCCGGTCTAGTGGTGGTCGTACCACCGGGCAACGTGGCGGAAACCTGCGGATAAAAGTGTCGCTTTCATTGGAAGAGATTGCCAATGGCGTCACCAAAAAAATCAAAGTCCGCAAGCAAACGACTTGCGACGAATGCCATGGGTCTGGAGCCAAAGATTCCTCTTCGGTAAAGACTTGCGGCACTTGTAATGGCGGCGGTTATGTACGTCAAGTGCGCAATACTTTTTTGGGTCAAATGGCTACTACAACCGCATGTCCTACCTGTGGTGGCCGTGGTCAGGTAGTGACCAGCAATTGTTCCAAATGTCGGGGCGCAGGAACGGTTGATGGGGAAGAAACTCTCGATATCGATATTCCAGCAGGTGTTGAAGAAGGAATGCAACTGCAAATGCGCGGGAAGGGAAATATTGGCCCACAAGGTGGCCCTGCGGGCGACTTGCTGATCACCATCGAAGAAAAACCCCACGAACACCTGCAACGGGATGGCCAAAACGTCATCTACGAACTGTTTGTCAACTTTGCAGATGTTGGCCTGGGTACCTCTGAAGAAGTGCCAACCCTGGACGGCAAAGTCAAAATCAAAATCCCCGCAGGTACACCGGCTGGCAAGATTTTCCGATTGAAAGACAAAGGGCTACCCTCCGTTCAAGGCTATCGCGGTGAAAGAGGCGATCAGCTGATCTATGTCAACGTCTGGACACCCAAAAAATTGAACGACGAAGAGCGCCGTTTGCTCGAAAAAATGCGGGAAATGCCCAATTTTAAGCCTCAACCAGGCAAGTCTGACCGTACTTTCTTTGAAAAAATGCGCGACTTTTTTAAGTAGCGGCTAAATAAACCAGGAGCATTGGTCGTTTCGAGATCGCTTGTTTATTCCAGTCTCTTCCCTATATAATCTGGGAAGCTGAGGTGAAAAGCAAGCGAACTCGAACATCCAATGCTCAACTTTTTTTTATGAAAATCAACTTTGTTGCACTTAGTCTCAGTCTTGCCTTATTGCTTAGTGCTTGTGGTCCCAACTACGTCTATAAGCACAAAACCACCTTCAGCAACGATACCTGGACTTACCAGGAAGTACAGCAGCATACCGTTGAAATCAATGACCTGAAACACCTCTATAATCTGATCATAGGTGTTAAACACAGTCCTGATTTTGCTTTCCAAAATTTGTATGTGAAAATCAAAACGATTTTCCCGAAGGGAGAAACCCGCGAACAAATCGTTTCGCTCAACTTGGCGGACGGAAGCGGTGCCTGGTTTGGTGATTGCAGTGGTCAGACTTGCTCCCTGGATATCCCTATTCAACAAAATGCCATTTTTGAAACGCCCGGAAAATACCAATTCATCATCGAGCAGTACATGCGCACTGAAAAAATAGCGGGTGTAAAAGGCCTCAGTTTTAAAGTACAGAAAACCAATGAATTGGTAGAGAACGCGAAGAAAAAATAATCACCAGGGCCTGCGTTCATACACCACGGCCTTGTCCCGAATTTTTTTGATCATCCGGTAGCGGTACATAAATGCCTGTAGCGCGGGTTCATCGGGCAATTCTGGCTGAAACACCACAAAGCGCGGATTTACTTTCTGGATGCGCGCCAGTTCCCTGGTCAGGCTGATTTGCAAAACCTGGCGGTGACGTTTTTCCCAAATCAAAGAACGATGTACATAAGGCGTTGGGCTTTCTTGTTTCAACAGGTGGTATACAATCTGGTGGTAATTCCCCATGTAAATCCGATCATTGGGCAACAAGAGGGGCCGCAGGTAGTTCGCTGTTTCGCGGGCATGATCTGGTTTGTCCAGGTAATCTTTTTTCTGCAAAAACAAATTGGCCATCCCCAGAATACTTAGCAAAATAGCTGCATTGCGAAATTTAAATAGCCCATTTGTCCAGGCTGGACGAGGTGCATCTGCGGCAAAAAAATCGCCGGCAAGAAAGGCAAATGGCAGCATCATTTGAATGAAATAATGCCCAAAGGGCTTGCCTTGTAAGTTGATGGCAACCAGTACAGAAACTGCCCAAATGGAGGCAATCAACCAGGATTGGCTTTTTTTGACCAATCCCCAACCAAAACAAAAAGCAATCGGGAAAAACCGCAAGAGAAAATCAAGCAAAAACATTGCCCTGCTGCCCAAGCTCAATGAAGCCGGATACGCACTTCCTACACCAAAAGTATAGTGCAAAAATACATCTCCAAACCCCCAGACACGATAAGTCAAAAAAGTAGCCAGAGGCAAAATCAGGAAAGCTCCTACCAAGATTACCCATTGGCGCAACAAAAGCCCATACTTGGCTCCAGGCTTCAGGTAAGGCAACCCCACGATCAGACCCAGTGCCAGTGCATCAAAAGCAACGGTGTACTTGATTATGAATCCTGCCCCCAGTCCGCATCCTGCCAACAGCATACTCCAACCCTTTTGTGGATAGGCCAGTATCAACCACAGCGCAAGGGCATTAAACAAGGCATAATACAACTCTGTATTTGGCGAAACGCCATAAAACGTAAACAGGGAGCAAAGGAACACGTACATCACGCCACTGGCACGGGAAGCCCCCTTGTCGGCACCCAATGCTTGTTTAGCTCGATACAAAAAATAGGCCGTGCCGCTGATCCAGATCGTGGTGAAAAAACGCAACAAAAAAATCGACCCTCCGCCTGCTTTCAGGAGTAGCGCGTACAACAAAAATATCCCGACTGGTTTGGTATCTATGCTGTCTACCCAATAGGTTTGCCCGCGAAGCAGGCCATCTGCTATCACGATGTAGGTCGATTCATCATGATTGATTACCGATGGAAAAAAAGAAAAGATGCGCAACACCATAGCCGTTCCTAAGAAAAGCAGGAAGGGGTTCTTGAACATGAGTCGATTAAATTTTTACAATTTTTTGATACCCAAAGGCATTTCCTGCCGTTATCCGCACAATGTACGTTCCGGCAGGCAAAGCGCTCAAGGTAAGGGTTTTGGCCTGGAATTTTGCCTGCGGCAAGGTATGTTGCTGTATTAATCGACCTGTTGCATCCAAAAGCTCCAATCTTCCATCGCTGGGAATGGCACCCAATTCCAGTTGAACCGTACCGGCTGTAACCGGATTAGGAGCAAGTTGCATGACAATTTTTTGTTGGGTAGGCGTATCAACTGAAGTGGTCATTTTGAGCGCGGCCTCTACTGCCGCCAAAACGTTGATGCGGCCAAAGCCGTAAACAGGATTGGGTTGACTACTGCCCTTTATCCCGGAACAATTCAAGGTATCGGTCAGCGGCACCGCGGTTTTTTCCAACAAGGTTTCAATGACCTCTACTTGTCCTGCCAGTGCAGGATTGGCCGAAATGATCAGTGCCACCGCTCCTGCAACGTGTGGCCCGGCCATGCTCGTACCACTAAAAATGGCAAACCCTCCTTTCGGTACAGACGAACGAACCCCTTGTCCAGGAGCAGACACATTGGGCTTGAGTACCACCGAACCCAGGTACTTCGCTGGCCCTCTCGAACTGAACCGGGCGATGACATCGTCATTGCGGGTAGCCCCAATTGAAAAGGATTCAGGAAAAAATGAGGGCGCATCATTGACCGAACTGCAACCCTGAGCTCCCGCATTGCCTGCCGAAACCACCACTACTACACCAGCAGCCCGCAAATTGACAATGGCTTTTTGCATCAATCCCCAGTTTTCGGGACCACAACCTTCAATATCTGGACATCCCCAGGAATTGTTGATCACATGAGGCGCCAATTTCGGGTTGGGATTTTGGTTTTTCAAATCAGTTGGTGCCAAAAACCACTGAAAGCAATCCAGATAGGATGCAGGGCTTCCCCAGCCGCGTTCCATATTGCGGCAGCCGATCCAGCGGGCACCAGGGGCAACGCCAATCTGATTCCCGGCCTCATCATCCCCGAGCATGGTGCCCATGGTATGGGTGCCGTGGTTGTCGTCGTCGCAAGGTACCTTTGAGTTGAGCCCACAGGGGTTGATGGTATCTGAATTGAGGGGACTGTATTTTTTGACGCCATCGTGCCAATTGTAGTTGTGGTCAATTTTGGCCTCGGTACCCCGGTATTTCTTTTTGAGGGTGGGATGCTCCCAATCGTAGCCCGTATCCTGGCCCGCAATGACCACTCCTTTTCCATTTATGCCTTTTGCCCAAACCTCTGTTGCGCCTATTTTGCTGATGCCCCATTCAATGGCAGCACGCAAATTGTCGGCATTGGCCTCTACTCTGGGGGCTGAAAAATAAGTATGTGGATTGCTGATAATGCTTTGAACTCCAGGTTGAGCTGCCAATAATCGTGCAGTAGCCAAATCCAGTTTAGGCAGGTAAAGTGCATTGACAATCCAGAGTGGGGTAGCATTTAGCCCATTGGCATGCAGAATTTTCCACAGTGGAGCCTGAGTACGTTCCGCCGTTGTTTTCAGTTTTTGGAAAACATATGCTCCTTTTGCTTCTTTGGTCTGTAGTTGTTGAGCAAAACTCAAATCTGCTTGTTCTACCAATACAACCAAAGCCTCGGTTTGTCCATGAGCAATCAGCGCTTCCTGTGCAACCCGATCAATTTTTTGGGCAAAAAGACCTGAATGCAAACTCAGGACAATTCCAAACAAATAAAATGCGTTATTTAGAATGTGTTTCATCGGATTATGGTTACGGCTTTTATCAAGCCTTTGAAATAAACGTATGAAAATAATTGATAATCAATGAAATAAAAAAAGAGAAATCTTTTTTGTTTCATAAAAAAAAGCTATTTTACATGCAAATGACAAAGTAGCCCCTACTTGACCTCCGTTTCCAGCTGTTGAGATTAGAGTAATTCCCTGTGCATATCAAACATTCAGGCCAAAATCTACGTACTCACACAATTTTATCATTACAAGCATGGAACGCTCCATTCAGATGTACAATGCTTTTTCAGGGGTCAATCCTTTGGAAAGCTTCTCCCTACTCAACTTCTTTCGAGTGCACACCCCCGATACCGAGTATCGTGCAATTCAAGAGGCATTGGATTACGCCCTCAAAAATAAACCTTCTTTTGGAGGATTTGTACTCACCTATTCCATCAACACCCGTATAGTAGCAGGGGTTGTCGTTAATAAGACAGGAATGCAAGGGTTTAAGTCTGAAAACTTGTTGGTATTGGCGGCACTTCACGAAGATTACAAAACCCAAACCAACCTTTTGGAAGAATTGATCAACAAAGCAGTGGATTATGCCGATGGTGACATCGCCATATATGCAAAGCCCAATCACCCCGCTTTGATGATGGCCAAAAGAATGGGCTTCCAAGAACAATTCGTAGAATTGAAATTTCAAAAAACAGCTATGGCTGCCAAAGTTCGGGTTTAGGGGTTTTTTACAATTTGAATTTTGCTTTCTTTGGTTATTGTTTTATCTTACCTGGGTTTTCAAACAAAAAAATTAAAAACCCATGCAAGAGCAAGTTATCGCGCATCTGGCGCGAGACCCTAAACTCGCTACAATATTACCCCTGATTGCCTTTCCCGATTCTGTAGCAAACACGAATGATGTTTACTTTGGCCTACTTGAGTCGATCACTTCACAACAATTATCAGTTAAAGCCGCTGATACCATCTTCAAGCGCTTTTTGGCACTTTTTCCTAATGAATATCCAGACCCAACCTTATTGGCCAATACGCCGCATGAAAGCTTGCGAGGCGTCGGATTGTCCAATCAAAAGGCCAGGTACATGCACAATACCGCTGCCTTTTTTGTAGAGCACCAGCTTTTTTCCAAAGATTGGTCTACGCTAAGTGATTCCGAGATTATTCAATTGTTGAGCAGCATCAAAGGTGTTGGCAAATGGACGGTTGAAATGATCCTGATGTTTGTGCTAAAACGACCTGATGTTTTTCCCATCGATGACCTGGGCATTCGCCAAGCCATGATCCGTTTGTACGAAGTAGAATTGGAAGGCAAAGCCCAATACCAAAAATTGACCGAAATTGCCGAAGCGTGGCGACCATACCGCACATACGCCTGCCGTTATTTGTGGCGATGGAAAGACGCGTAGTGGCAACCCTTGCGGTTGCCCAACAGATGGCGAAGCCACCATAGGTATGCGGTTGCCCAAGTAGTGGCAACCCTTGCGGTTGCCCACTAGATGGCGAAAGCCATTGGGTATGCGGTTGCCCAACAGATGGCAAAGCCATCAAGTGGAAGATTTTCGGGTCAAATACACCCCACCCAAAATAATCCCCATACAACCAATGTGCAACAAACCAATTTTTTCCCCATCAAATACCCCCCAAAGCATGGCCACTATGGGCATGAGGTATGCAACGGTTGCCCCAAATATGGCCGAGGTCTGTTGAATAACCTTGAAGAATAAGATGGTAGCCAACACCGTCCCAACCCAGGATAAAGCAGCTACATACCCCAAGGAAAGCCACACATTGGGCAAAGTACCCAGCCGAGGTACAAAATCGGTACCCAGTACCAGTACAAATGCCAGCGGAATGCCCACCGTACCAAATGAACCAGCGCTGACCAGCAGGGAATCCATGTCTCGAAATTTGGTAGCTATCAGGTTGGTGCCCATCGCGTAAAAAACGGTTGCCAATACCACCAGCAACGCATAACCTATGGGGTCATTTGCGCTGCCACCCCTGCTCATGAGTACCAGACAAGCCGCACCAGCCAAACCAATCAAAATGCCCAAAACTTGCCGCCATTGCACTTTGATTTTGAAAAAGAGTACGCCCAAAATCATCGTAAACAGTGGCGTGAGCGAATTGAGTACTCCTGCCGTCGCGCTGCTGATTCTGGTTTGAGCGGTAGAGAAAAGAATGGCGGGCAAGGCACTGCTGCAAAGCCCCAATACCATCAGCAATGGTAGTCTCGACCACTCCATACGCTTGCGGTTGTAAATCAGCACGGGGATAAACGCAATGGCGGAAAGCGACATGCGCAGGCAAGCCACTTGAAGTGGCTCAAAAGACTCAAGGCTTTTTTTGATCAGAATAAATGAAGTGCCCCATACTAAACTGAGGATTCCAAGCGCCAAATAAGCGCGCAAAATGGACATAGAGGGAGAGGGTGTCGTATTCATTGAGCAAGAGTACAAAAGATTCGGCAATCGGAGAAAAAATTTACACAGAGTCCCTATCAACTTAAAATTTGCGATAAATTTGCAAGTGTCCGATAAAATCAAATTTTTAAAAGCAACAAATCATTCGACCATGAAAAAACAAATCTATCTCTTACTCGTGCTATTCGCATGCTGCGTATCGCTCAGTGCCCAAAAAATGGCCGACAAGCGTACTGCTCGAGACCTGGAACTCAGTGCTGCTGAACAAGAATTGAAGGCAGGCCAAAGCTACGATATTCCAATTACAGCCCTCAATCTGGGCAACGTGCAGGGCTTTCAGTTTTCTATTTTCATTGATCCAACCGTGGCCGAGATCACTGGCATCGAATCGGGGATCCTCCATGAAGACAATTTTGGTTTTTTCCCAAAAAATGGCTTGATCACCAGTTCCTGGAACGTATCAACTCCCCTGACCAAAGATAAACTCAATGAGGTGCTTTTTACCCTGAAAATCAACAGCCGTAAAGACATCCCCCTCAGCAAAATTCTGGGACTGCAAAATCGCCCTACCACAATGGAAGCTTATACCCACAATGACGAACAAGTGGGCATCAAATTCAATTTCCAATCTGCAGTAGCGCAAGGAGATAAAGCGGTATTGTTTCAAAACTCACCGAATCCCTTCAGCGAAGAGACGGTGATTGCTTTCTTTTTGCCGCAGGCAGGTAAGGCTACCTTGGTAGTGCGCAATGTGGAAGGCAAGTTGTTGTACCGCACTCAGGCGGATTTTTCCAAAGGACAACAGCAGTTCGTACTGAAACAAAGTGACGTAAAGGCTTCGGGTGTGTTGAATTATACCCTGGAAACGGCCAACTTCACGGAAACGAAAAAAATGGTTGTAGTCGCAAAGTAATTTTTTGCGTCATACTAAGTCAATTGAAAAATTTAGGGTTGAAAAGTTTTGGCGAGTGCGAAAACTTTTCAACTCTAAACCCTTCAATTCTTCTACCGCCAGGTGTTTCCCCAGGAATACCCAAAGCGCAATTGTAATTGGGCAAATGGTTTGGATACATCAGAGCTTTCCAGCCCACCTACATTCACGTCAGTTACCAGGCGGTAACCACCCTCGGCGCCCAAACGCAACCAACGGAAAACGTTGACTTCCAATCCAACTGCAGGTTGCAGCACAAATACACGATCACGGGTCAGATTTCTGTCGTCAAAATCGATACGCCCTCCGCCTACAATTGCACTCAAATAGGGATGAATTACTTTGCTGGTGCCAGGTGCATAGCCAATCAGCAATCCACGATTGCGGAGCTTGTATCCTGCCGCATTGTCGGTAGGCAATGGTGCATAATCTTTCATGCGCTGCCAGGCCCAACCAATCATCAATGAGCGACCAAATTCAAAGGCAAAATTGCCACCTGAAAAATATTCAGCATCATTGTCTAGAAAAGTAAAGTTGTGGCTATCAGAAAACCAGAAGCCAGTCAAGTCCAATCGGGTTTGATTGAAAAGGGTTTCTTCGCGTTGGGCATAGGCTCCACTTGCTACCAGAAGAGCTACAGCCAGGATCAGTATTTTTTTCATCGCTTGCATGTTTTTTAAGCAAGATGCGGGTTATGCGAGACTACCCCTATCCGTAGTCGATGAATAATCTAAAAAATACTATCCAATACTTCTTTTGGTAAGGTCACTTTATGTACCTTTCTTGCCCTTTCATTTTCAAAGTCGTATGTTAATGTCAAGTCAATGAACTGATCCTCTTTAATCAGCTTATCAAACTTCAGCTTCAATTTTCTATAGTCATCGTCTTTTTCTTCAATGTCCTTTCTATTGACTGTATAGTGTCTGAGAAAATTTAGAACAATTTTAGATGGGGCGAATTTTTCAATTTCGTCCTTTGTAAAAATATTACCTTCGATTATTTTATGTGCAATTTCTCGGTTTTTGGCCGACAAAGCTCGATATTCTTCCTCCCAAATAGTTGTATATCCTAGATTATACCTAAAAAGGTGACGATAGACAATGTATGTTTCGGGCATGTAAAGTATCTCAAAAAACTCTTCTAAGTTTTTCCCAAAAGCCTCGTCGAAAAATGAAGTTTTTTCATTTCTGTGCGCAGGAGCAACAATCCCTTTGGTTACGTTTAGTATTGACTGGATTGCCCTTATGTACTTTTTGTTCCAATGTTTCCCAGTGAATTCCCGATGTTTTGCATCTTCGCCAAAAAGAGGAATATATTTCATAGGGAAAGAAAAAATATCAATCTTAAGTTCTTGACATAATTCGATGTTGATTTTCAAACGATTGTACAAATCCTCTGGTTTGTCTTGAAAATTATACAAAATATAGTTTGACAGTTCCTTTATCCCATATTTAGCAGCTAGTCTAACTGCATCAACGTACTGTTGTTTTAGTCCAATGTAGTCAAACGCTATCCGGAGTGGTCGAATAGGAATTTCACTCATCTTTTGCATGATTTCTTCAGTTACATAACGACAGTCAGTACCTTGATTGAAATCAACATATCGAAGTTTTGGAGTTTTAAGTCTGTATTTTTCATAGGTTTCGCTAACAACTGAATATGCTCTCAAAAGTCCTTCCTTAGTTGTTGTCTCAAATTTCAAAAGGTTATTGTCTGCAAGTGCATTATAGTATGTTTGGGCTATTTCTTTCTTCTTCAAGCGAGGCAATAAGGCGTGAAATAGTCGATATGCCCTTCTCATGAAAGCAGTATCGTTGTAACCACTTGAGAGATTCTCTATTGCTATCTCCAACTGGTTAGGCTCTATATAGGTTGCTCCTTTATAAAAACCCATCGCCTTAATTTCCTCAACAATTTCAATAAATTTAGGTGATGCAAGAACATTATTGTCCATTAAAAGTAAATTCTGCTGCTCTCCAAATCTACTTTTGATATCCATAAACTTGTCAAACGTTTCTATTTTGGGCTTGTAAGTTGGTTCAAGAATCGGAACAGAACAGAACGAACACTTGCGCGTACATCCTTTGGTCATGAATGTAAAATATGCACTTCGAGTTGGATATTCATAGTCGATTTCATCCAGGATAGAATAATCCAAAGGCAAATCATCAATAATAATATCCTTACCAATTTGATTGTTCGGATCTAGCAATCCAGGCTTATCTAATAAACCTTGAATTGGCCTAATCCCAGTAGCTACTTCAACCTCTTTGTGTAGCAGTGACGCTAGCACTCCTCCTATAAAAAGCTCGTCCTTGTCTTTAACTAGTTTTTTACAGAATTCAATTGTTTCGATGGTAATCTTCCAATAAAAGGTAAAAAGTGTGGTCACATAAATTCTATCAAATTTTGGAGTTTTCAGGTAGAGCTTTTTTCTAAAACAATCGGCAAAATCTGAAAGCTTGCCCATGATTAATAACTCTGATTTGCTTTGTTCCAACTCCAGGTCATTCAAAAGCTGCCCATTCTTGGTTTTGAAGTACTGTTTGATCAGCACTTGTTTAAGGTGCCAATTGATTGCTGGTTCAATAAAGTTCAAGTCTTGTAAACAGTCTTGCCAAAGCTCGTCTAGCACCAAGTCTCTCAAATCCCCTTTAAAAAAACGGACCTTGTCGCCGAGCATACGATGATACGTGGCGATTTTCATCAACCCAATGGGAGGATATTTGTTTGAGTAGTTGGGTTCGATGAGCAATATATTCCTCATAGGTTCCAATGAGTTTTAAAGGTCCTTGATTGCTTAAAAAGATGAAGGCTATTCACTGTCCCCCAATGTCTAGATTTTTCTTTATGAATAGTTAGGTTATCATTATTAATGAAAGTATCCTCCTGCGAAACAGATACAAAATTCCCATAAAGAACATCAGCAATTCGCTGTAAGGGCATTACTACCCCACCGGAAGAGGATACTTGTGTACCAATAACAGTAAAAAAAAGAAGTGGATGGTTGTTATCTCCCCGATAATAAATGACTGGAAGAAACTCAGGAATGAAGTTATTTATAGTGAAAAATTGTGTTAGATTATAATGAACAAAAGCCTTTATCCAATAAGGTGCTTTATCTCCTTTTGACAAGGAGAAAGTAGGCTGCATATAGTTTTTAATATCTTGATTCGGAGGGTTAGCTTGGAAAAGTTCAAATTCTTTACCATCATAGCTGCAATGGAGTGTTATGAATAATACAAATTTTTTATTAGGGAATGATAATTGAGATTGAAAATTCATTAATCTTTTTATCGCATCAAATTTATAAGCCTGCTGTTTATTGCCTTTCCTATCGACATACTCAATTGGCGAAGTTACTTGACCGCAAAAATCTAGATTATAAACTGTTACAACATCTTCTAAAAAAAACTCCTTCGTGTCTGGTGTGTTATCATAGCCACGTAATATTACTTCTTCTATATATCCGTCGTATACATCGTAGGTGCTGAGAAGTTGCTTTCTTTCAAAAGCACGCAAAGTATTTTCTAATGCTAATATTTTTTCTCGACTTTGGTCACTGTGCGAAGGTTTTGGGTATTCTCGGCATTGAAAAGCGTAAACTTTATCTAAAAGGTCTACCCATTCTGACACATCAAACGCCTCAACGTCAGGTAATCCTAGATAAATCAATTTTTTACCCAATACATTGTGCAAATATGAAAGGATAGGTTTGGCCCATTCCTTTCTAATCATTTTTTTGGCTTTTACATTAAAAGGTTCTGGCATATTCTACTGGTTTTCAAATTCATTTTTTAATTCAAATAACAACTGATAATAATTGGTTTTTGATGTTGCAAGAGCTTGAATTAAATTACTGTCGATTAGTTCAAGTAGTCTTTGCATTTCATCGCTAAAGTCTAAATCTAGACTATTAACTAGGTCTACTAAAGTTTCAAATTTTATTGTAACCTCTTGAGCTGTATAGTTTTGTACACTATCAGCAACTTCATTCTTTACATCATTAGTTTTTCCTGATACTTTGCGTGGCCTTTTTTTAGAGGTTAGTTTGTCAAATCTTAATAAGATATCCCGGTTTAATTTTTCAGATGCATTAAGAATGTTTTGGGCATCCCTTTTATCTTCATCATACAAATTTGACAGTCTTCTCTTATCTAAGGCTTTTTGAATTTCCTTAATTGTTCCTAACCATTTTATTAAAGTATGGGGGTTGTCTTCATTGGGATTGTACTCAGCTAAAACCTCTTTAAAAGAGTTTCCATAACTTACCAAAACTTCTTTAGCTCTCTCATCTTCCTGATACTTATCGCCAATACTATTGTAATAAACCTTTAAGTCCTTTTGAATAGCCAAATAGAGTAAGGATCGAAGAGGAGAAGCTTCAAAATCATTTCTAGCGGCATTTGGTAAGATTTGGCTATTCACGACAATAATTTCTCCAGTATATCGATCAAAATGGGTATTAGATTGACTGAATAGCTTGGCCAAGTTCTCTCTTTTTCCAATTGAAAACCCTTGTTTTTTCAATAAAAACCCCCTCAAGTCTTTATTTGCAATTCTTGTTTTCGATTTATCATAAGAGTTTAAACAACCCCAAGCGATTCCTAAAAAAACGCCATTTGCTTCAATCTCTTTAAATTTGGGCTCCTGTGGTAAATTCTTATTAAATTCATTATCTCTATAAGGGCGATACAAGTTTTCAATTCTACTTCCAACTTGTAATTTTAAATTAATAATTTCAAAATGAGCATTATGTATGGTGCAAACCTGTTCAATTTTGTTCTCTATTAATTGTGCCCATTTGAAGGTGGTTTTATCAAATCGGAGAGGGACTACATCTCGTAAATAACCTGCGAGATCGTCAAATTTATTGAGGAAGTCATCTAGAATTGGATTAAGCCCAACAATTTCAATCCTGGTACCATTGCTAACCGGATACTCAGATTCTGGAATAGAATCCTCAAGAGGCAATTGAATAAATGTTTGCAGTAAAGTCTGTAGGTCAGTCAAATCCTCGCTGCTTATTTCCCCACTCAACCTCAGCTCCTTTTGCTCCTCTAACAGCATTCTCATACCCTTGAAGTCCATTGTAAGAGTCTGAGGCAGCTTATTTTTTCTCCGAGTATATATTGTCAAAGAATCACATAGGTGAAACGCACTATAAATTCCGATCCCCATGAAACCAATATCTTTTCCTGGTCGCTTATCTGATACTCCAAGTCGGACTGATTTCCTTAAAGTCAAATAATCCATACCTATACCATCATCTTCTACAACAACCGAATTTTGTCTAACCTTTACAGTAACGTTGGCTGCTTTAGCATCAATAGCATTTTGGATATACTCTCTTATTGCATCCCGTGGATCAGGATACATGCCTTTGGTCAAAATCGCCAAAATTTCTGCACCGATGTCAAATTTTGTAAGTTGCATATAGAATTCATGAGCATGAGTACGATTACAAAGTTACTAGAAATTCATTTAAATTCCTCCTCGATTTTTTGAATAACCATCTCTGCACGCTCTTTATCTAACGATTTGTTTATAACATCAAAAACTTTTGCAAGCATTTTCCTTTGTTCTTTCGATAGTTTACTCAATTTGTCGGTTCTAAAAACTGGTTTTGAATCCCAATCAGGAACCGAAATTTCTTGCACGGAAGCTTTCCCTGTTTTCACAACCTCATCGTAGAGACGCTTAATCGGTGAACCTTTTTCTTGATCATTCGCGATCTGTCCGTATTTATGTAGGGTTTTTTCGGCTTGTTGAGCTTTATTTTTTTTATCTTCTAGCTTCACCCTTAATTTATCAACTTCCTCCTTATTGTAAACGCCTGTGACAGTCAATTTTTCTTCTACTTCTTTTTGCATTTTGTATGCCTCATCGATTTCCCTAACAGCACTACGCATTTTTGACGCATCATAGGATAATTGTTGGATTTTGTGGCAAAATGGCCTAAGCTTATCTCTAAATTGAGAGAAAATAGGACTGTCTTCAAAGTCGTCGCGTCTACCATTTGGAATGAGCCCCAAATGAATTCCATAAACTTCCCCAATCACATAAAAATTGAATCGACTATCCTTAAATAAACCTTCCAATCGATTCTCGTTTCCAACCTGGATATTGCTTTTTCGCAGGCGAAGTCCTCGGGCCTTATTGATTTTATTCAGTCTTTCGTTTTGAATATCTGAGACACTATGCCAGCCCCAAAAAAGTAAATTTCCAGTATTGTCAAAATCGCTAAAAAAAACGATATCCTTTACTTCACCAATTTTGTTTTTCCTACCATTGCTTTCATCAAATAAAATTGTAGTGTACCCTTTGTAGATTGGCTCAGTATTTACAGAAACATTGTATTCATCTATGACAAGGTTGACCTGTTTTAGCTCGTCATAAATTTTACTTTTGAAGGTGAAGTGGCTATCGAAGGGAACAGGTGCAACCATCTTTAGATAGTCTTTGATTTCACTTTCTTCTAAAAGATTTTGATTAGAAACACCACTTAGAATTACTTTGAAGTAGTGTTTGTCCTGCTCTTCCTGCTCGACATAAAAACTTGCAACAGTATTGATAACTTCTTCTGCACTTTCCTTTTTTGACTTGTCATGCACAATTTCTTGTAAACGTTTTGCGTCCCAGGACATAATCGATTTAGTGTTTTCACCTTTATATGAGGTTTCAAAAACCAATCTCGAACAATACCCCAATCCACCTAATCGTCCAATGCCTCTAAAACCTTTCTCTTTCCCTATCTCTTTTTCTGATTGAGCAACATTTTGAAGCGTGGGAATAACCTGACTTTCTTTTATCCCAGTACCATTATCTTCTATAACAATGGATTTTTTGTCTTTGCTGATTTGAATGTGAATGTATCCTTCAGATTTTAAAATCAAATTTTGAGCTATTGCCTTGTCAATCGCATCAGCTGAATTTTGAATGTATTCCCTGTAAACACAAGCAGGATCATCATACATCCCAACCGTCAAATTCTCAAGCACATATTTGCCAATTACAGGCGAAAGTCTTTTATCCATTTTTAAACTGACGATAAATGGGTTTTGGAAATTTTATGTTCAACAATGAACGGAACACCGGATTTTGCAAAATGTACTCTCCTTGCTTCAATCGAGTCATCATCGATTTGTAAACAGGAGGGACATATTGGTAATCGCTTTTTGACACTTCAATTGCATTGCTACGTCCATATGCGTGGGTTGAGCAATTCCCTTTTACTCGGTCATGAATATCACTTTTAAACTGTTCAGCAGCAAAAAGTATTATTCCCAGGGATCGACCACGTTCAGTAACTTCTAAAACTCGCCTTAACACTGGTGAGTTCTTAGGGACATCCTTGGACGCATATTTATTCAATTCATCAATGAAGATGACGATTTTTGAAGGGATTTCATCCTCAGTCCTATCATCTATCTGGCCAAGTTTTAAATCATAAATTGCACTCACGACATCACCGAAAACAAACCCTTGGGTTTCTTCGTCTAACTTAGCAATGTCAATAACAAGTACGTCATTTTTATTGATCTTCTTAATGGCTTCTTCTAACCTTACTTCACCTTTGTCCTCGTTGATATTGTCATGAAAAATGGTACTTTTTTCAAAGACTCGATTGAAGTGTCGGCTAAACTTACGCCAGCTCAAAACACTGATTTCCTTGTCTTTCCCTGTTTCCCCTTTTTGCTTATATTCGGCTAGCAAATCCTTGAAATCATTCCAAGTCGTTTTTTTGAAAAATTCGCTACTCGGAGAGCAAATATGTGCAACGATGCTTTCCATAGTACCATTTGGGTCATCGATATTGGTAAATAGCATATCTATCTTTTCTTTATCTTGCTCGAAAGTATACTTGTATTGAAAGGCCTTGTTAAGGTGCCGTTGGCCATCAAAATCCCTTCCATAAGTTACTGCCTCTGGTTTTTTAGCATAAGGGTAAAAGTACTTGACGTTAGAAAAGGGAGTTGGTTCAATATTCAATTTCTCGGTGTAAATAGCTTTATCGTAGTTATTCAAATCTTCATTGGACTCATCTAAGCCTAGCAAATCACGACCTTTAACGTTTAATACTACAAAGGCAACACTATCATCTGGCTCATCTTTTACTTTCATGTATTTATCTTGAATCGCCTTCATTAAAAACATTGCATAGGATGTCTTGGAAGCAAGTCCAGAAATACCCGAAATGTTTAGATGTGCCCCCTCTGGACCAATCAGGAAATGGGAATTGAAATGTACAGGAATAGTGATAGTGTTTTCATCGTACATTTCGATGTATCCACAAGGCAAAGGATTTTTAACTTCGGAAAGACCTAATGCATCTTTTATGTCTTCCTCATTGGCTAAAGAAACTGATTTCCCATCTAATACTGGGGTGTAGATGCTCCCTGTATTACCAATTACCTTTGCTTTGACATAATTCATGCCTATTCTATCCGTATTTGTAATCGCTTCTACATCACCGAAATCACTGGAGATGTAGCCTGCTAGTGAACTAGCGCTGTCAGTAATGTGAGAAATTTCTTCGACAACCCCATAAGTAGTTGAGGACTTGATATGTTGGACTTTTACCACGTCAAATGGCTTTATTATCAGATTTTTCTGTGTCCAAAAGTAAAACTCATCAACAGTTGATGGTGCACGTTCTGTAGCAACGACTTTTCCAATTTGTTGTGTCATGGGTTAAAATTAAAATAAATTGATAAAATGTAAGTCGCTTAAAAATTGACTTTTGATATAGTTTTCAGTTAAAAAAATTGGATATAAATGATTTGCCCACCGTTGGTCTTTTCCGTAGCAAACGGGATCTCGTTCGTTGATTACATTGGCCGTAATCATATCGACTTCCCCACTATCTAATCCATTTTCCTCCTCTTCTTGAGTAACCAACACTTTTTCAATTTTTAGTACACCAGCAAATGGGCTGTCAGAATATTTTGCTTCCCTTATTCGTACATACCAAACGCTGAAAAAGACATTTCCTACCCTGCCTTCCTGAAAAACGCTGGCAGGAGTTCTATGATATAGTGGTAGGTTAGCAATTGCTGAAGCATTGCTTCTATTTTTTTTATCTTTTGAAAATTCAGGGTTAAATGATTTTGAGACACCGATCACTCGCCTATAATTGGATTTGTATTTGGCCATTTCTTTGAAATCACCTCCAGATCGTTGATATTGAAGCGACCCATCCTTAATCAAGTAGTTGTCTTGGGTCAACAGACTTTTTCTCACCAAATCGTCTACTACTTTTTTCTCGCAATCAATCATTTTATCTTGAATGATTGCCGTTCCTCGATCCATATATTCCTCTCTTCCGCCATCCGATTTGTCTGATTTATAGGTCATAATGTCAGAAAATTTAATCCCAAGACGTTTGATGCGCTCTATCTCGTTCAAGTTTTGAGTCAATCTCCCTAAAAATTGAGATGGATGTTGTTCCCCAGATGTGGCTATACTTGGCATTGAAAGAACAAAATGCCTTTCTACTATAGCCTTACCGAAGCTGTCAGGTGCTTTTCTGTTACAACATGCAACACCTATTTGCCCCCCTACGATAGGGAAAATTCTTTTTTGGTATTCTATGTCGTCAACTTTGTAAACTCGACGAGAACCGTCTAAGAAAAAAGAAAATAATGAGCTGTTTTCTTTTTGTAGCCTTTTAGCCAAGCTTTGAAGTGACTTAGTGGTCTTATGCGGGGCGTTTTCGCCATACATATCATTTTTTATAGTAAAAGTTGGGCTGTCATCATAAGCTAAAGATGGCAAATTGAATTCCGCATCGAAGCAAAACCTATGTGACTTATAGTAGGAGGTTGCATTTGTTTGTTTGGCAATATACTCCAGTATTTTGTTCATGCAATTCAAATTAAAATCATAATGCTGTAAAGTAGCTCGACGACGACTTTGAATTCCTTTCTTCTAAATTTGGCCGTCACGTAACTGTTGCAATATAAGTCTCAATCTAAAAATGTACAATATTTTCTTCATGAATATTGAATCACAAGCAATAGACAATTAGAATTTTATTTAATTGGAGCCTTACCTCCTTACTGTGCAGAGTTTCCAGCCCCTGCTCCCTTAGGCCGAATCGCCTTGTAAATCATCCCCTGAATCCGCTGGCGGGTATCCATTTTCTCCAAGCGGTTGTTGTGCATCGAAGGATAAGTACGATTGGACAAAAACACGTAGACCAGATTGTGCTCAGGGTCTACCCAGGTACAAGTACCCGTAAAACCAGTATGCCCAAAAGTACTTTCAGAAGCCTGAGCCGACATATTGGTAGGGTAACTCGCGCCCATCGGGTACATATCGAACCCAACTCCACGTCGGATACTGCGAGGGTGTCGGGTGATGAAGTTGTGTACCGTTTGCGGGGCCAAATAACGATGCCCGCCGTAATAACCTTGCTGCAAAAGCATTTGCATGATCACCGCCAGGTCGTTGGCATTGGCAAAAAGTCCTGCATGGCCACTTACGCCACCCAGCATGGCCGCACCCATATCGTGTACATAGCCTTGTACGCGCTGTTGACGGAAATAACGGTCTTCCTCGGTAGGAGGCATTTGATCGATGGGGAATTTCTTCCATGGATTAAAGGTTGCCGATTGCAAGCCCAAAGGCACATAAAAGGTAGAATCCACATACTTGTCCAAACCCATTCCGGTTTGCTCTTTCACCATTTGCGCCAGCATGTAAAAACCCAGATCGCTGTAACGGTAATTGATGTTGGGTCGCAACTCCGACTGCCGGATTTGGATAAAAATACTGTCGATAAAATTTTTATTCAAAAACAGGTTGCTCGTCACCGGAACAGAAAATTCATCATCAGGAGTGTTGCGGTAATATTTCAACGAAGGCTTGTTCAAGCTATCTGGTGTGTGCGACAAGGTTTGTTTGTAAAAAGGCAGCCACCCAATCAGGCCCGCATTGTGCGCCATAATGTCTCGGATGACCATCGCCGCTTTGTTGGTACCGTTGAGAACGGGGAGATAATCACTGAGTGGTTTGCGCAAGTCGATGCGCCCATCGTCCATAAAACGCATCATGGAAATGGTCGTTGCCGCAATCTTGGTAACGGAGGCCAAATCGAAAATATCCGAAGTTTGAGTGGGGTGGTCTTTGAGGTAGGTATGATGGCCAAAAGCTTTTTCATAAATGATCTGTCCATCTTTGGCCACCAGTACTACACAACCTGGCGCTGCACCTACATTGACTGCTTCGTTGGCAATCAATTCAATGCGATTGAGGGTGTCTGAAGAAATCCCCACGGATTCTGGAATACTATACCCAAAACGGCCATTGGCCTGTGTTTCTTCGCCTGTAAAAAAAGCACTGCGCTCAGAAGCTGTCACGGGTAAGCGTCCCGTCATGCCAAATGCTCCAAAAAGAGCTTGAGCGCTCAGGTCTTGTACCAGGTCTTCTCCCTCATAAGCCATCTGCACACACTCAAAATCGTCGAAATGCTGTAAACTATATGGGGATCCAAAGATGCTCAATACCACTCTGGTTTTTTTATTCAACTTTTTCAGAAACTGGATGCTGCTGGTAGTGATGCCATAGTTTTTGGCTGCCGACGAAGTCATGTCGTGCAAACCTACCAGCACCACTTTGAATTTACTCAGTTGCGCCAATAGAGCCGTTTGTTGCTCTTCACCTAGTTCTTTAGCGGTCTGAAAGTGGGTCACTTTGGCATAAGAAGACAGGCGTTTTTGAAAAGCAGTATTCGCACCAGTGCCAATGCTCAATGAAGCAAATGAAAGTGTATCCACTCGACCAAAAGGAATCAACCGATCCTGATTGCGCACCATCGTAATGGCATTTTTGATCAGTTCCCGTTTCAGTGCTTCAGCTTGAGGAGCATTTACTTCTTTGCGGGCCGTGAGCGATTCTTTGGGCAAGTATTTGGTCAAACCCAAGCGGAATTTATAGGACAATATCCGCTTTACACTTTCATCAATTTGATCCATACTGATTTTGCCTTCGCGTACATAGCGGCGCAGTGCTTCGATGGCTTCGGCAGTGCTGGGTGGAGCACAGATCATGTCATTGCCCGCCAGAATTGCTTCTGCCTCAGCAAGACCATCGCTGAAATGCTCGGTTACCCCTTTCATCTCCATGCCGTCGGTAAAAATAATGCCTTCAAATCCCAGCGCGCGGCGCAAAATATGGGTGACGGTATTGCGAGAAAGGGAAGTAGGTCGATCAGCCCGTTCGTCCAGTGTAGGAACCTGCAAATGTGCTACCATTACGCCCCCAATGCCATAGTTGACCAAAGAACGAAAAGGGTAAAACTCGACGCTGTCCAAGCGCGACATTTCGTGCTTAATCAGGGGCAAACTGTAATGAGAATCGGTATCGGTATCGCCATGACCAGGAAAATGTTTGGCACAGGCCATGATCCCGTGATCTTGCATCCCCTTCATATAGTTGTATGCCTTGAGTGTTACGTTGTAGCGGTCTTCACCAAATGACCGATAACCTATAACTGGGTTGCGTGGATTGCTGTTGATGTCTGCAACAGGTGCAAAATTGACATTGAGGCCAATTCGTTTGCATTGACGAGCAATTTCTTCGCCCATCTTGTACAGTAAGTCATTGTTTTGGATGGCACCCAGCATCAATTGCTTCGGAAAGCTCAGGGTACTTTCTTTCATGCGCATGCCCAAGCCCCATTCACCATCGATGGCTACCATCAGCGGAATTCGGGAAAGCGCTTGGTATTTATTGGTGTATTCCAGCTGTTTTTCGGGAGTACCTTGAAAAAAACAAAGTCCACCTACCTTATACTTGCGTACTACTTCGGCCACTGCCTCCGCATATTCCGCACCTTTATCAGAATGAGCCCGAATCATAATCAATTGACCCAGGCGCTCGTCGGCGTTCATGGTTTTTAATACAGAATCTACCCAGTGCTTTTCCAGGGGAGAAGCTTGGTCGATGCTGTATACTTTCTGGGCCGCAGCTTGAGCAAAAAACAAGACACAAAGCATTAGCGTGAGTAGAATGGCTGCTACTGGTTTCATGGTACATAAAAGTTTGGCGAATAACACTAAGGAACGCAGAAAAATCAGAAAGTAATTTTTTGCGTCATACAATGCATTAGAGCGTTCTGATACGTTGATGGGATGAACTGATCAGCTGAAAATTTTGTGTTTTTCCTTTGTAAAAAGCTCTATTTCAGGTGTTGAGGTTCAGTACTTCTCTTCTTTGGATATTTCTCTGTGGCTTAAATATAAGGCTTCCTGTGGACTTCCAATCCCCTTACACAGATTTTGTTGAAATTTAACATTTGTTCAAGACTAAAAAACTCGAGCTTATGAGGACTGTTTTGTGCTTTTTAGGGTATTTTTAATGCCATTGGTCGCTAATGCAAAAACGGAAAGTTTTTTCTGACTAAAATAACGGATTAATTTATTCAACCTTGTAAAACCGGAGTATGAAAGGACTATCGCTAACCCTTACCGCCCTGCTAAGTGTGGGGTTTCTGAGTATAGGATTAGCTCAAAGCAGCGAAGAGGCCCTCAAGCCTGTCACCCGCACCTATGCACTCAAAAACGTAACCATCGTTGCTAAGCCAGGACAAACCATCACGAATGGTACCGTGGTGGTCAAAGATGGACTTATCTTGAATGCCGGGCAAAACGTGAGTATTCCTGCCGACGCTAAAATCATTCCAGCAGATTCTATGTTTGTTTATGCTGGCTTCATCGATGCACTATCCAACGCGGGCATCCCCAAACCGGAAGTACGTCCGGGAGCAGGTGGTCCTGGTGGCGGCGGTGGCGGTGGTCAACGGCCAACGGGTGTCAATCCAGGTACTCCTCCCAACGATTTGGCAGGCATTCAGCCAGAATTGCGGGCTCGTGACCTGATCAAACCCGCCGAGAAATCCATCGAAGATTTGCGCAAGCTGGGTTTTACCAATGCTCATGTATCACCTATCGGCAAAATGCTGCCAGGCAACAGTGCCCTGATTTCATTGGGAGGCACTTCAGCCGACAACATGATTTTGAAAGACAATTTTGCCATGATCAGCCAATTGGTAGGTGCTCAAGGGGTATACCCCAACACCGTAATGGCGGTGATGTCCAAATTCCGCGAATTGTACAAGCAAGCCGAACAAGCCAAAGCGCACGAAAAAATGTACGCCGCCAATCCGGCAGGCATGGTTCGCCCAGAAGTGGATCGCTCCCTACAGGCATTTTATCCCGTGTTGGACAAGCAGCGCTCGATTTGTTTTGTAGCGCCTGATCTAAAGTCGGTTTATCGGGTTTTGGCCATGCAGCAGGAATTGAACTTCCCTTTGATCCTCGGTGGTTTGCGCCAGGCCTGGACCTTGGCAGATCAACTCAAAGGCAAAAATGTACCCATCATTCTCTCGCTGGATCTGCCCAAAATGGAGAAGAAAGAACCTGCCAAAAAAGACTCAACTGCTGCCAAAGACCTGGAATTGGAGCGCCTGGAAAAACGCAGAGCCGATGAGATGAAGCTCTACGAAACCCAAGCGGCTGTCTTTGCCGGCAAAGGCATCAATTTTGGTTTTTCTACCCTCAATGCCAAAACCGCTGATATTCGCGAAGCCTTGCGCCGCATGGTAAAAGCGGGTTTGAAAGAAGATCAGGCGCTTGCTGCCCTGACTACCACCCCTGCCGCAATGTTTGGCGTGGCTCAAAGCCTGGGCACAGTAGAGAAAGGTAAAATTGCCAACCTGGTGGTGTCCAAAAAGTCGTATTTCGATGAAAAATCACAAATTCGCTACGTATTTGTCGACGGCAACTTGTATGAGTTTGAAGCAGAAGTGACTGCTGCCAAGCCTGGTGCTGCTGGAGCTGGCAAAGGTGCTGCAACAAGCGATCTGAGCAAATTTATCGGCAAATGGAACTATAGCATTGACGCTGGCGATCAAGTATACAAAGGCGTAATCAGCCTGGTTGATGAAGGCGGCAAACTTGATGGCTCTTGGACTGGCTCCGACGGTCAATCCAAACCGCTCTCCAAACCAAGCCTTAAAGGCAGCGAGCTTACTTTTAGTTCTTCTGTCAACATGGGGCAGGATATTCCACTCGATTTCAACATCACTTTTGACGGAGCGAAGTTTTCTGGCAAAGTCAAAGCAGGTGATTTTGGTGTGTTCCCTGTTGAGGGTTCCAAAGAGCCTCGTGATTAATTGAACGTTAAAAAAAAAAAAATGAAGCAATTCACCATCATAACTTGCTGCCTGTTGCTCGTATTGGGACTCAACGCCCAGGTGACCAAAGGTAGTTTGCTCATCAAAAATGGTACGGTTTTGACCGTGACCAAAGGAACCCTGGAAGGCTCCGACGTTTTGATCGAAAATGGCAAGATCACCAAAATTGGCAAAGGGCTGACGGCGCCTACGGGCGCCAAAACGATTGATGCTACTGGCAAATACGTCATGCCCGGCATCATCGATGCGCACTCCCACATTGCCCTTGATGCCATCAACGAAGGCACCAATCCCGTAACTGCAGAAGTTGCTGTTGGAGACGTTATCGATCCGATGGACATATCCATCTACCGCGCCCTGGCTGGAGGTACAACTTCCTCGCATGCCATGCACGGCTCGGCAAATGCCATCGGCGGACAGTGCCAAACCATCAAGCACCGCTATGGAACCCTGAATCCAAATGATTATCCGATGGAGGGCGCACCGCGTACTATCAAATTCGCATTGGGCGAAAACCCTACTCGGGTGCACGGGATTGGCCGCGGCATCATGCCGCGTACCCGCATGGGCGTTGAGTTTGTGATCCGCAAGTCATTCACGGAAGCCCGCAACTACGATGCAGCATGGAAAAAATACACCGCTGAAAAAGCCACCAAGCCAACTGCACTGCCTCCCAAGTACGACCGTCGCTTGGAAACCCTGGCGGATGTACTCAATGGCAAGATTCTGATTCACTGTCACTCTTACCGCGCCGATGAAATTTTGATGCTTCTGAACGTGTGTAAAGATTTTGGTGTCAAAAAAGTATGCTTCCAGCACGTCAATGAAGGTTTTAAAGTTGCGCCAGAATTGGCTGCTTTTGGGGCTTCTGCTTCGGTGTTTGCCGACTGGTGGGCGTACAAGTTTGAAGTGTACTACTCTACTGCCTACAACGCAGCTATCCTGACCAAAAATGGCGTCATCACTTCCATCAACTCTGACTCCGGTGATTACATCCGCCACTTGTACCATGAAGCGGCCAAAACCCAGTATTATGGTGGCCTGACTGATGATGAAGCCCTGGCTTTGATCACCATCAACCCTGCCAAACAATTGGGCGTTGAAGACCGCATTGGCTCATTGGAAGTAGGCAAAGAAGGTGATGTGGCCATTTTTGAAGGACACCCTCTTTCTGTGTATGGCATTCCTGTATTCGCAATTGTTGACGGCATCGTTCGCTTCGATCGTGCCAATGACCCCGACGACATGCGTTTGGATGTTGACCCCATCAAAGCAACCACCAATTTCCAAATGGCTACTGGCCGCCACGATCACGATCGTTGCATGCAGGGCGTTCAGGAATTGATGGAGGAATTGTTTCAATTGAAAAACTAATACACATGAAAATCAAATTTCTAAGCATATTCCTGCTGGTTTTTGGAGGCTTGACTTTGTTTGGTCAAGTGGCCAAGCCCAGCAAAGGCATTTACGCCTTGACCAACGCCAGCATTCAAACCGTTACTAAAGGCTTGGTACAGGGTACACTGGTGATTCAAGACGGGAAAATCACCGCCTTGGGAACCAACGCCGCGGTGCCAAGTGGCGCTCAGGTAATCGATTGCAAAGGCCTGACCCTTTATCCTGGCCTGATCGATGGTGGGACTCAATTGGGTTTGGTAGAAGTTGAGTCGGTCGATGTGACCAACGACGACGACGAAGTAGGTGACCTCACCCCACAAGTGGAAGCACTTACAGCCGTGAATCCCAATGCCACCGCCATTCCAGTCACCCGTGTAAATGGGGTAACCACAGCTTTGGTAGCGCCAACTGGAGGCCGTTTTCCTGGTACCGCTTCCTTGATCAACCTGGTTGGATATACGCCCAACCAAATGTACGCAGGTTTCAAAGGTATGGTAATGAACTTCCCAACCTTGGGCAGAAGCGGTTTTTTTGGCCCCCAACGCAGCGAGGAAGAACTGAAAAAAGAGCAGGAAAAAGCCTTGACCCGCTTGAACGAGATTTGGGACGCAGCAAAATTGTATGTCAAAATCGACTCAGCAGCCAGCAAAAATGCCGAAATCAAAGTGGCTTACAATCCTGAAATGGCAGCCTTGGCTCCCGTTCTACGTGGACAAATGCTGTTGATGATCGAAGTCAACCGCGCTGAAGACATCGAAGGAGCCATCAAATGGGTAGAAAGCAAAAAAATCAAGCGGGTAGTTTTCACCGGGGTAGCCGAAGGCTGGCGGGTAGCCGACAAGCTGGCCAAAGCCAAGATTTCAGTGATCACCGGTCCAATTGTGGCCATACCTACCCGTTCATCTGACCGCTACGATAAAGCTTACGCCAATGCAGGCTTGATGCACAAAGCAGGTGTAAACGTTGCCATTCGGACTTACGAATCAGAAAACGTCCGCAATTTGCCCTTCAGCGCAGGATTTGCGGCAGCTTATGGTTTAGGGAAAGAACAGGCGCTGAAAGCGATTACGATTATCCCTGCCGAAATTTTTGGCGTAGCCGACAAATTGGGATCTTTGGAAGTGGGCAAAAATGCCACGCTGTTCGCTTCAACTGGCGATGCGCTTGATACCAGAAATCAAATCAAATACTTGTTCATCGATGGCTGGCAAGTACCGCTTGATAGCCGTCACATCCAGTTGTACAACGAGTTTTTGAAGCGCTCTCCTGGATTGGACAAGTAAACCGTTTTTGTATAGCCTAAATATTTATAACTAGCAGTTGACCGCCGGGATTTCATTCCTGGCGGTTTTTATCAAAGATAAACAACTTTATCGATCAATTCAAGGCCAGTCCCTTCAAGCAATATTCACATAACCAACCCAATTCGCTCTAAAATTTCCCTGCATTTCATTAGATTGCAACCCACATGCATCAAATGCAAGGAAGAATGCGCAAGTACACCCTACCCATCCTCGTAAGTTTGTTTATAGGCTACGCCTGCTCAACAGAATTACCACCAGAATTGGCGGCAGAGCTAAAGACATTGCCCGCCGAGCTGGATTACAACCTGCATGTCAAGCCGATTTTGTCTGACAAGTGTTTTGCTTGCCATGGCCCGGATAAGGCCAAACAAAAAGCGGGCTTGCGCCTGGATATTGCCGAGGCAGCCTACGCCCCATTGGAAGAAAACCCAGGTAAAGTAGCCATTGCCAAAGGCAGTTTGCGCCGCAGTGAAGTTTTCCACCGCATCATTTCCACCGATCCCGAATACCTGATGCCTTCGCCCAAATCGCACCTCAGTTTGAACAAGCGGGAAAAGGCCATCCTGATCAAATGGATCAAGGATGGGGCTGAGTACCAGCCCCACTGGGCCTTTGTGGTACCTAAAAAAGGAAAAGTACCTCAGGTTAAACAGTCCGATTGGGTCAGAAATTCCATCGACAATTTCATTGGGCAAAAACTGGAGGAAGAAAAACTAAACCCTTCTCCAGAGGCACCCAAAGAAATCCTGCTGCGCCGTTTGTCCCTCGACCTTACAGGCTTGCCTCCAACGCCAGTCGAAATCGATGCATTTCTAAAAGACAAATCCCCAAATGCCTACGAAAAACAAGTAGACCGCCTACTCAGCTCCCCCCATTACGGCGAAAAAATGGCGGTAGATTGGCTGGATCTCGCACGTTTTGCTGATTCGCATGGCTACACCGTGGATCGTCTGCGCGACATGTCGCCTTACCGCGATTGGGTCATCCAGGCTTTCAACAAAAATCAACCTTACGATCAATTCATCCAGTGGCAATTGGCTGGTGATCTGCTGCCAAAACCCAGCAAAGAGATGATCATTGCCACTGCCTTCAACCGCAACCATCCCCAAAACATGGAGGGAGGCATCATTGAGGAAGAGTTTCAGACCGAATACGTCGTAGACCGTACCAATACCTTTGGTCAGGCCTTCATGGGCCTTTCCCTGGGCTGCGCCAAATGCCATGACCACAAGTACGACCCGCTTTCGCAGCAGAATTATTACGAGATTTTTTCTTTTTTCAACAACGTGAAAGAAGCCGGGCAAATCTCCTGGAACAGTGCAACTCCCACCCCAACCCTGATGCTACCCACCGAAAAACAAGAAAAAATCATTCAATTCATCAAAAAAACCATTGCAGCTCAAGAGCAAAAAATAAATCAGCTAAAGGCCCAAAGCAAGCCAGATTTCCAACAATGGCTAAAAACCGGAGCTTACCAGGCGTTGGTCGTAGAAAAAATGCCCCAAAATGGCCTACAAGCCCTTTACACCTTTGATGCAGAAAATTTAAAAAACACCATCAATCCCAAACAAATCGGGGTCATGAAGCGCGAAACGGGCATGACTGGCGACAAACCCAATTTTGTATCCACCAAGTCTGGCAAAGCCCTGGCGATGGAAGGAGACGTGTACCTCGACTTGAACGAAGTTGGCGTTTTTCGCAAATCGGAACCTTTCAGCATCAGCATCAAGGTCAAAATTCCTAAAGGGCTCAAAGAGGGGGTCATTTTTCACAAAAGCAGTGCCGAACGTTTGTACAATTTCCGGGGCTATCATTTGTACCTCAGAAACGATCGACTGGAGATCAATATGGCGCATACCGCGCCTTCCAATGCCCTCTCCAAAATCAGTCAGCAACCCGTACCGCGCGATCGCTGGATCCAGTTGACCATGACTTACGATGGCTCCTCACGGGCCAGTGGTTTCAATTTGTACCTGGATGGCCAAGCACTGGCCATGGAAACCACCATGGATCAATTGTACAAAGACATCATTTTCAATTCCGATCCCGAACTTGGTCTCCAAATCGGGGCCTGGTGGCGCGGTCTGGGCTTCAAAGGTGGCCAAGTAGACGACATCATCGTGTACCAACGCGAGTTAACACCGTTTGAAGTGGAGGTTTTGGCGCAGAAACAATCCTGGGGCAGCATCGCTTCCAAAAAACAGTCGAAACTGAACGCAGAAGAGACCGCCATTTTGCAAAACTACTACCAGCACTGTGTTTCGCCCCATCTCCTCGCCGCACAAAAAGAATTGCAACACACTCGAACCCAACTTTCGGACTCCAGCGCCCAGGTGGAAGAACTCATGGTGATGCAGGAAATGCCCAAACCTAAAAAAAACTTCCTCCTCCGGCGTGGCAACTACGATATGCCCGGGCAAGAAGTGTTTCCGAATACGCCCACAGCTATTTTGCCTTTTCCACAACATTTACCCAAAAACCGCTTGGGCTTGGCGCAGTGGCTATGCTTACCCGAGCATCCACTCACCGCGAGGGTGGCGGTCAATCGGTTTTGGCAAAACTTTTTCGGTACCGGTTTGGTCAAAACCACCGAAGATTTTGGCAACCAGGGCGAGCTGCCCAGTCACCTGCAATTGCTCGACTGGCTAGCGGTAACGTTCATGGAATCGGGCTGGGACATCAAGGCCTTGAACAAACTTATCGTGATGTCGGCCACCTATCGGCAAGATTCCAAAGTAAGCAAATCGCTGCGTGAAAAAGACCCCGAAAATCGCTTCCTGGCACGAGGCCCAGCCTACCGCATGTCGGCAGAAATGATTCGCGATAACGCCTTGCTGGCCAGTGGATTGTTGAACCCGAAAATAGGTGGCAAAAGCGTTATGCCTTACCAACCAGAGGGGCTTTGGGAAATCAACAGCGCAGATTACCCACAAGACACCACCGATGAAGTGTACCGCCGCAGTGTGTACGTCGTGGTCAAACGCTCGGTACCCCATCCTACTTTGGCCACTTTTGACGCAGAATCGCGCAGTTATTGTGTGGTGCGCCGCCAAAAGACCAATACGCCTCTTCAGGCTTTAGTGACCTTGAACGACCCTACCTTTTTGGAGGCATCCAAAGTGCTTGGCGAGCAAATGTGCAAGATGTCCGACGCCCGCAAGGCCGTGGTTGAGGTATACCGCAGACTTACTGGACGGCAACCCTCTCGTGCAGAAGTTGACCTGCTACTCAAGTTGCAGCACAATCAGGAGGAAAAATTCAGGCAACACCCTGAGAAAACAAAGGGTTGGTTGAAGGCAGGTCTGTTCGAAGTCGATAGCAGCTTGGATGTAGCCACCGTGGCCGCAAATGCCGTGGTAGCCAACACCATTTTGAATTCGGATGCCTGTTTGACGAGGAGGTAATAGATTGAATTTTTGAAAAAACAAAGCACATGGGACAGCACGATCATGACCCCTTTCGGCTACACACACCCGATTTTGAGCCCTTGAACAAACAATGGGATCGGCGCAATTTTTTGCTCAAAACCGCCATGGGATTGGGTGCGTTGGCCACCGGGACTTTACTGGGTACTCGGATGGGATCGGCACCCAATTCGGGTTCTCCTGGCGTTGATTTTCAGCAAGCTGTACTGGATGCCTTGCCACATTTTGCCCCCAAGGCCAAACGAGTGGTGTACTTGTTCATGAGTGGCGGCCCATCGCAGTTGGAGACTTTTGACTACAAGCCTAAGTTGCAAAGCATGTTAGGGCAAAACCTGCCCGACTCCGTGCGCAAAGGCCAACGCCTCACGGGCATGAGTGCCAACCAGAGTGCCTTACCCATCGCGCCATCCCTTTACAAATTTAACCAGCATGGCAAAAGCCAGACCTGGGTCAGCGAGTTGTTGCCGCATACTGCCCAGGTCGTGGATGATTTGTGCATCGTCAAGTCCATTTACTCAGAAGCCATCAACCACGATCCGGCGCTGACTTTTTTTCAAACCGGAAACCAGCTCCCTGGTCGGCCTTCCATTGGCTCCTGGGTTAGCTACGGCCTGGGTACCGACAACCAGAATTTGCCTACTTTCATCGTGCTTGTTTCCAAAGATGCCCCCCGCGATCAGCCTTTGTATGCACGGTTGTGGGGCAATGGTTTTTTGCCATCTGAGCACCAAGGGGTGCAATTCCGTTCGGGCAAAGACCCCGTTTTGTTTCTCAACAACCCGGAAGGCTACGATGGCCAGGATCGTTCCGAAATGCTGGGTTACCTCAAGCAGCTCAATCAGTTGCAAAATGAAGCTTATGGTGACCCCGAAGTCAATGCCCGCATTGCCCAGTACGAAATGGCTTTCCGCATGCAGACCTCTGTGCCAGAGGTGATGGATATTTCCAAGGAGTCGGATGAGGTTTTTGAATTGTATGGCCCAACCAGTCGTGATCAAGGAACTTATGCTGCCAATTGCATTTTGGCACGAAAATTATTGGAGAAAGATGTTAAGTTCGTCCAGTTGTACCACCAAGGATGGGACCACCACGGTGGCTTGCCCGCAGGAATGAAGCAACAGTGCCAAACCATAGACCAGCCAACGGCGGCGTTCATCACCGACCTGAAAAGGAGAGGACTATTGGAAGATACCCTGGTCATTTGGGGAGGTGAGTTTGGGCGCACAGTGTATTCTCAAGGCATCCTCACTGCTGACAATTATGGCCGCGACCATCACCCGCGCTGCTTCACGATGTGGATGGCCGGGGCTGGCGTCAAAGCAGGCATAAGCTTTGGTGAAACCGATGATTTCAGCTACAACATCATCAAAGATCCAGTGCATGTGCATGATTTTCACGCCACGTTGATGTACCTGATGGGGATCGACCACGAGCAGTTGATTTACAAGTTTCAGGGCCGCCGCTTCCGGCTCACGGATGTACAAGGACAAGTAGTAAAAGGCATTTTGGCATAATCGATGAGATTTGCCCTGCAAAATTTGTCAAATAACTCGCGAAGCGAGCATTGAATACCTTCATCAATCATCAGATATGAACCCACGTAGAAAATTTATGCGCAACGCCGCACTTGCTTCGGCAGCAGTGGTTGCCAGCCCAACTTTGAGCTTCTCCATTTTGCACCCAGACCTCCAGCCCGAAGAAACCATCATAGGGCACGGTGGCTTCAAATACAAAGTTGACAAGGGCTGGGCCAAAATTAGTGTCAACAGCAACCCTCTGTTCAACTGCCACGAAATGGTGCAGGACAGCAAAGGGCGACTGATCATGCTCGGCGACAACATCCGCAACAATATTTTGATTTTTGACAAATCGGGTGCTCTGCTCGATTATTGGGGCAATTCTTTTCCCGGTGGCCACGGCCTGACGCTTTCCAAGGAAGGTGCTGAAGATTTTCTGTTGATCGTAGATTGTGGCTATTATCAGGACAAATACGGCAGTTGGAAAAGCCAGGCTGGGCAGGTGGTCAAAACCGACCTCAGCGGGCGCATCATTTTCACCATTGGCCACCCGCGTACCATTGGCATTTACAAGGATGACGAGCGCTTCCAGCCCACCGAAACTGCCGTTGCGCCCAATGGCGACATCTATGTGGCAGACGGCTACGGCTCGGATTACATCATCCAGTACAACAGCAAAGGGCAATACATTCGCCATTTTGGTGGCCGCAACAACGCCAACAAAGAACACAACCTGGTCAATGCCCACGGCGTGGCAGTAGATACCCGCGACAAAAACAATCCCGTGCTGGTGTGTACTTCTCGCGAAGAAACTTGCTTCAAAGTCTTTACTCTGGACGGTAAATTCATTAAGCGCATCGACATGCCCGGCTTGTACGTTTGTCGCCCGGTAATGGACGATACCAATCTTTACGCAGGGGTATGCTGGTCAAAAGATGCAGCGGGCAATCGGCATGATGGCTCTGGTTTTGTAACCATTTTGGATGCCAACAATAAAATTGTCTCCAATCCTGGAGGTACCGAGCCTACGTACAAAAACGGAGTGTTGTTGCCTTCAACGGCGCTAAGCAATCGCGTGTTTCACCATGGTCACGATGTATGTGTGGACAATGACAAAAACGTGTACGTGTGCCAATGGAATGCCAACTTTACACCTCCGGTCAAACTTACACGGGTGTAAGGGACGGAAATCAAAAAAGAGACAGTCAGAATGTAACTTGATTTAAATCTCGTTACTAAGTTCCAAATCCATTTTGACCTTCATTGCCGTAGGGTGGTTGATAACCATCACTACAATGCCAATCCCGGCGATACCGATTAGTACGGTATTGGCGGTGAGCAGATAAAAAACAATGGAGGCCAAAGTGGGCCCCTCAATCAAAGCAAATTTGATGATGCTTGCCGAACGGTAATCGAGTAGTTTTTGATTCAAATCAGCAGCTGTGCGCAACATTTTCAGGCGTTGACCGAATAACCAGTAGCCGACAGCAGTACAAATGGTGAGTAAACCAGCAGCGATGTTGACAAGCAACGCAGGGTTTGGTGCATTGAATACTGTTGGATCTGGTTGTAGACCAAAGTGTACAACCGCTAAAAATAGGATCAATCCGAAAACCATGGCTGCGTGTAGAGTGCGCAGGGAGGTCAGGAATTGGGCAAAGGTTGGATTTGGAGTTTCCATCGTGTTTTAATTAGACAAGGTAAACGGGTTGATTCGGAGAAGTACTCATTCTTTGGTACCATCCACATAGGTAATTTCTTTGACGACTACCCAGGCTTTGTCTGCACAGTTTTTGCCGTAGGCCGCAGGAATAGGAATATTGAGGGTTTGGGTGGTTTCGGAGGCTATTTTTAGTGGCAGGTTTTTTTCAAAATGACAATTTGGAGAAATTTCTGTGCTGTTGAAGCTGAAATCCACTGCTATGATAGCTGAAATTACTGTTTTAGCGGCAGTGTTTCGAAAGGTAATGCGCAGTTCTGGATTGAAATTAGCATCAAAATTTTTTTTGGCAGAAACGACCTTCAAGGAAATTCCTTCTGAATCGGAAGTATTGGTGGGCGTAGTTGGCGGGTTTACTGTTGGGGTTTCGTCTTGGTCTTTGGTCGTTTGCAATTCATCTTGTAGCGCTTCCTTGACGTGACGCAGGCTGTCTACTTCCCGTTGGAGCTTTTCCGTTTCTGGATCGATTGGATTTTTGGTGCCGAGTTGGCAAGAGAAGTTGCCCAAAAGAAGAAGGGCATAGAGGAGGAGGGAATTGGCACAAACCGACTTTAACATAATATTCGATTTTTGCCACAAGATAGCGAGGATTTTGGGATTTCAGATTTTGGCGGACTTTGCAGGCTTGAAAAACCAGCCAAAATCTGAAATCACCACTCGGATAGCTTATCGTCCCTTAGATACGCCAGCTTTTTCAGCGGCGGTATGTACAAACTGTAACATGTCAGCAGAAGGTTCAACTGCGAGATTCCGAGCTTTGTCTGCGGCCTGGAATGCTTCCTTGAATTTGCCATTGCCGTACAACGCACGACCATAGTTGTAATACGCAGTTGGCTGCCAGGCAGCATTTGAATCATTGGTATTGAAGGTCTTATTGGTCACCAACTTCAATTCAAATTCAGCTTTGGCATATTCATTCAACTCAACGTGACATTCGCCTTTCATGCGGCGGGCACGCCAGTGGATGGGTTGATGAGGAATAGATGTTTTGATGGCCATGTCCAAATCACTGGCCGCTGCAGCATAACTTTTTTGGTGGAGGCGTACGATGGCACGACCCATGTAAGCATCTGGGCTGTGCGGGTAAATATCGATGCTTTTGGAAAAATCGTACAAAGCATCATTGACGTTGCCCAATTTATAGTTGACGTATCCTCGGCGTTCGTAAGCCAAGGCATGGCGGGTGAATTTTTCGATGGCAGCGCTCAAGGCATCGCGGGCTTCAGTTTGTTGGCCTTGTACCAGCAATTCTCTGCCACGCAAGTAGGATTGAACAGCAGTTTTGTCGCCTTTAGGCTCCAGAAAAGCGTGCTCAACCAGAGCGCCATTGTCCAATTTCCAGGCACCGATGTTGCCAGCAACTGCGTATTGAGAAATGGTCTCCAAAAGATGTACAGTATTGCGCCAGGATTTTTCAGGAGCAGTTGGAATGATTACCCGAGGGATATCCAACATGCTCTTTTCGGATATAAAAATATCGATGGGTTTCAGCAGGATGTCATTTTTGTAATAAGTTTCTGCACGTTGCTGAAACATATTCAAGACAAGATCAAATGTTCTGTCGGTTCCGAACTCCAGATGACCGGACAGGATGATTTTGAAAAGCATTTTTGCTGAATTTAAATAGCCTCTTAAAAATATGGTTGCTTACTGTTCAATTGCTCTCCTTAAAAACAAATTCGTCACTGCGGTTTACTACAGGTAGTGTAGAGACAACAATTCACTGGAATCTGCGTTAACATCATGACTGACATTAAGAGATTCGTGTAAGTGAAACACATCTTCACTCATTCGCATTGACTCAACAAGCGACAAGTTGACATGTGTCAGCTAACTAAGGCGATTACTTTAGTGATTCTCACAAATAATTCCCGCTGGCAGCTTTGGAAGCTACCCTTCAATAGCACTAAGTGGTAAATTCTGTAGTATTTCAAGCGACGTGGGGTTAAAGATCTAATCTTTATTCAAGTAATACAATTTTTTTTCATTAAATTTTCAAAACTTTACTTTTCTGTGATGGAACAGTTGGGAAATGAATTCTGCGGAATTACCGTAATAAAAATGTTAGAAAAGGTTGAAAAAAACTTCACACACATTCTGGATACAAAGACAACATTTTAGCCAAATAAAATTTTGAGCATATTTTTATGCCCAAACCTTGCAGCCCTCGGTACAGTTGGTACAGATGTCAATTTGATCACGCCCTTTGAGGATGTTTTTGCGGAATTCCTGGTAGGGTTTCTGTTGCCAAACCTTTCGCAGTGATTGGTCTTGTAGGTTTCCCATCCGGTATTGTGCATCTTTGTCAAAACAACATGGAACTACCATCCCATCCCAGGTAATCACGCAAGCGTGCCACAGTTTCCAACAATGATTGAGCAATTTGTTTTTGATGCGGTAGCTCCCATCTGCTTGTTGTCGATACCGGGAATATTGATCCTGAACCGGGATTAATGAATTGCCTTGTGCATAATCGTAAATCTGGGCCGTTTTTAGTTTGACTTCGTCAATGCCAATCTCTTTGGCCAGGCGGTAGATTTCGGGAATCTGATGCTCATTGGGGCGCACCACTAAAAACTGAAAAATGAGATGCGGCGTTTTTGAACCCAATTGTTTTTTCCATTTCACTACATTTCGAGCGCCCTGGAGTACCTGATCCAGGTTTCCACTTTTGCGGTATTGTTCATATACCTCCTGGGTGCTGCCATCTACCGAAATGATCAGGCGATCTAGTCCCGACTCGATGGTGCGGCGGGCATTCTCTTCACTCAAAAAATGGCCATTGGTGGAGGTGATGGTGTAAATGCCTTTTTGGGAAGCGTACTTGACCATGTCCAGAAACTCAGGATTGATGTACGGTTCTCCCTGGAAATAAAAAATCAGGAAATACAAATCGCGGTAAAGATCATCGATGGTGCGGCGAAAAAAATCAGCACGCAAATTGCCGGTAGGGCGAGAAAAAGACCGCAAACCACTGGGACATTCCGGGCAACGCAAGTTGCAGGCGGTAGTGGGTTCGATAGAAATGGTGAAAGGCACACCCCATTGAATGGGCCGTTGCAGCAGGCGGGTCAGGTAGTAAGACCCAAGTATTTTTGCAGCGTTCCAGATTTTACGTGGGGTAACCCATAGCATATGCGGGCGGTTTAGAAGGGGCGACCCTTGCGGTCGCCCATTACGAGGGCGGCCGCAAGGGCCGCCCCGACGGTAAATTATTGAATCCCCAATTTGGTTTTCACCAAAGGAAACAAATCTTCGGTGTCCTTTGCAAACAGGACTGCATTGAAGGAACTGGTGTCAAAAACCAAAGAATATCCCTTCTCTTTGGCTACGTCTTGAATGGCCTGATTGACCCGATCCAAAATTGGTTTTAACAATGCCTCCCGTTTGTCCGAGATTTGTTTGCGCACCGCCTCTTCATACGATTGGATGGCAGTTTGCTCTGCTTCCAGTTGAGCCTGTCTTTCCTGGAGTTTGGCCGGAGAAAAATTACCGGATTGTTGGTCTTTCAAAAAGGCCAAATACCCGTCCTTGAGTTTGGAACTCATTTCTTCACCTTTGGAGACCAAAGCTTTCTGAAAATCTTCCAACTGTTTATCCGCGTCTTTAACTGCGGGCATGGCATTCAGCAGATTGCCATAATTGAGGTGTGCATACTTCTGGGCAGAAACTGTACCCAGAATGGCAAACAATGCTACAAAAGCCAATGTGATCTTTTTCATGTTCCTTAGCTGATTTCAAATTTTAAGCTGTAAAGGTAGAAGTAGTGATGAACTCTCCCAACTATTAAACGCAGATTCTGTGACATCGTCACAACTTCCAAAGATTCTGCGCAGCTACGTTTGGTTGTATCAAAAAAAAAACGGCAAACAAAAAACAAAATATGTTTTTTGTTTGCCAGAATAAAAATTTATTGTTTTATTTGCAGAGTAATTTGAAACAATGATTAAAACAAAAGCTATGAAAACTTTGAAACTTGATCACCTGACTGTTGTACAATCCAAACTGCGGCAAAGCCACCGCGATCTGCGGAGAGCGGTGAGCCGCTATTGGTTTCAAGCCGCTTTGTTTTCCATTGCCGGCTACGGCATTGGCTCCAGAGAACTGAGTGTAAACCTTCACGTGAATGACCGCAATAGCCCCATTGTTGAAATTCAGAGCCTTGCACCAAAGGGGGAGGCCATACCAGCCAGCTATGTTAGTGAATCCATACATCCTATGAACGTTTCTATGCTCTCTTTTAGCACCGATGGGGCGAACCAAGTGGATCGTCCCTCGGTTGCTACTCCACCTCCTAAATCAGGCTTGAGCAAAGCAGCAGCGGTCACCCGAACCAATTCACTGGGGGAGCTGGCCAATGAATTTAAAAACGTCAGTTTTCCTGATCAGGATGAGGTGTTTGAATCGGCAGACAAGCGCCAATCCAAGCGCCAAAAGCAATTGGCTTACGTACAGCGTTTTGCGGATATTGCTAAAGCGGAGCAAAAGCAATTTGGCATACCTGCCAGCATTACACTGGCGCAGGGATTGCTAGAGAGCGACGCTGGAGAAAGCCCACTTTCTGAACAGGCCAACAACCATTTTGGGATCAAATGTTTCTCCCGAACATGTGGCCGGGGGCATTGCCGCAATTTTACAGATGATTCGCACAAGGATTTTTTCCGGGTTTTTCCTTCCGCATGGGAAAGTTTCCGCTCCCACAGCATGTTGCTGCAATCCAGCCGCTATCGCCCGCTAAAAAAACTCGGAAATGAAAACTATACGGATTGGGCCGTAGGCTTGTCCAAAGCAGGCTATGCTACCGACAAAAAATACGCACAGAAACTGATTCACCTGATTGAGGATCTGAATTTGTTTCAATACGATTAATTGAAAAGGGTAGAGGCGATCCGGGTGATCGCCTTTTTTATTTATGTTCCTAATCCACCAGATCTTCCTCTCGGTATCCTTTCTTTAATTCCCGGGCGTACTCATTCCGGAATGGAAAGCCACGCACTGCTCCAAAAGCAAAGCCTCCAATGTGCGCCCAGTAAGCAATCCCATCGGTTTCAGCCGTGGATGCGCTCAGACTCCCCAATCCATTCTGAAACTGGGAAAAAATCCAGAATCCCAAAAAAAGCAAGGCCGGTACCTTGAAAGGGAAGATAAAAAACAAAACTTTAACCTGCGATTGTGGAAACATGATCAAGTAAGCACCGAGAACTGCAGCAATAGCTCCACTGGCACCCACCGTTGGGATTTCGCTGCCCACATTGAAAAAAATATGCGCCGCATGCGCCGCCAATCCTCCGGCCAGGTAAAAAACAAAAAACCGGACACTACCGATTACGGCCTCAATGTTGTCGGCAAAAATCCAGAGAAACAGCATATTTCCAACGATGTGCCCAATGCTGCCATGCAAAAACATGCTGGTGATCAGGGTGTACAGTCGATGTCCATGCGTGATTTCAGCGGGAATAGCACCGTAATTCAGAATGAATTGTTCTTGCTGGTTGCCTTGACTGAGTTGAAGTAAGAAGACCAAGATATTGATGGCCAACAAAGTGTAGCTCACCACAGGATAATGTCCTCCTTTTACGTTATCATCGCCAATTGGGAAAAGCATAATTGTTATTTTTGCAGTACTGCTTACCAAGGTAGTGCTTTTCAGAATGAATTTGCTGCCGATAATCAAATTATCTTGCACAAAAAATAAACCTCTATGCATCACTTACGGATTCTGCTTGTACTCATAAGCAGCTTTTTTGCCATAAGGACTTGGGGGCAAATGCCAGTTGGATCAGACACTTTATACGGAATGGAATGGATTGTAGCCAACCAGCCGTATTTCAAAATCAAAGTAACCCAGGATGGGGTATATCGACTGAATTATGCCGATTTGCAAGCAGCTGGGTTGCCAGTAACGCAAACCAATGGAAACCAGTATCAGGTTTTTCACATGGGAAAAGAAATCCCCATTTACGTTTCAAGCGCGGCATTGCCACTCAAAAACAACGATTACCTGGAGTTTGTGGCCTCCAAGAACCGGGGCGAAATGGATCGCTTTTTGTTTGAAAGACCCGAAACTGACCAACTGAACCCACGATATAGCCTGATTTCAGATACGGCTGCCTATTTTCTGACCATTGTGCCGAGTGGTAATCCAACCTTACGTTATCAAGATCAGGTGAATGATTGGAATAACTTGCCAAGCAAAATTACTACCTGTCGAAAAACGGCTGCGTATGTTTTCTCAGAACAATTCAACCAGACCCGCTACGATTTTGAAAACCTGGTGGCCTACTCCAGTTACGATATGGGTGAAGGATTTGGAAGTGCTTTCGCTGCCGCAAAAGACCTCGATTTTACACTGGAAAACCTGAACACAGGCAATACGCCAGCACAACTTACTTTGCGCCTTTGCACGAACCAAGCCGAATTTCACCGTTTGCGCTTGCGCACCCTGAACAGCAATGCGCCGAATAACCCAGCAGGACAATGGCTGCTCAACGATACCCTGCAACGCTATGAGCTCAAAGCCTATACTGGTCAAATCGCGGCCAGTAGTCTGTCGCGCAACCTGAAATTGCGCATCGAAAACCTGGAGGGCTCTGGAGCCGCCTTTACGGTAGCTTTTGCTGAGATAGAATATACTGCCGATTTTGGATTCAACCGAGCCAGCGCTGCACGGATTCAACTGGAGCCTCAAGCGCAGCGGAGTTATTACGAGATTACCGATTTTGATGGGGGACTTGCACCAGTCTTGTACTTCGAAAATACCCTGACGCGGGTAGTTTTAGAGCCTTTGTCTGATGGGAAATACCGTTTTACCTTGCCCCCATTGGCGCAGAAGACCTCCGTTTTATTGTTCAACCCTGGAAAAGCCTTGGTAACATTTCCCCCCTTGAGTCCGGTCGTTTTTGCAGACTACCGCAATCTCGATGCCAATTACATCATCATCACCCACGCCAAAATGCGCAACGATGGCCAGGGGCGAGATTACGTCGAAGAGTATGCCGCTTATCGCCGTTCCAGTCAGGGCGGAAACTATCGGGTACTGATTGCTGATGTGCAGCAACTTTTTGAACAGTTTGGCTACGGCATCCCCGACCATCCACAGGCTTTGCGCAATTTTGGGGCTTATTTGACCAAACGAATTCACCCCAAGTACCTGTTTTTGATCGGGCATGGCATTGAATACCACCTTTTGCGCCAACGCAATGCAGATATGCGCCCCGAGCACTATGTTCCCACTTTTGGTACGCCCGGTTCCGACAACCTGTTGTTTGCGCCCAATGGCAAGCTGGTTCCATTTATTGCCACTGGTCGCTTGGCGGTACTGTCTCCCCATCAAATTGGCGATTACTTGGCCAAAGTCAAGGAATTCGATCAAAGCTTGGAGGCGCCACGCAGTGCCCAAGCCTTGGCCTGGCGCAAAAGAGTGCTGCACATTTCTGGCGGAAACCTGGGTGGAAATGAAATCGCTACCTTTCAGGCTCGACTCAAACGCGCAGGGAGTATATTAGCAAACAATGATTTTGGCGCCATTGTCAAAGGTATAAACAAACAAAGCGCGGAAGCAGTGGTGTTGTCTACGGCGGAAGAGGTCATCAAAGAAATCAATGCCGGGGTGGCCGTGAAAGTTTTTTTGGGGCACGGTGCAGTAACCAATACAGATTTTGGATTGGACGACCCTTTACTGTTCAACAATTCAGGGCATTACCCACTCATTTTTTCATTGGGTTGCTTGACGGGCAAGCTTTACGACCTCCAAAACAGCCTGAGCGAACGCTTTACCTTGACGCCCAATCGCGGAGGCATTGCCTACATCGCTTCTTCGGGTTTTGCCAATGATGGTGCTTTGGAGATCTTTTTGAGCCAGTTTTATCGGGCATTGGGAAATGAAAACTACCTAGATGGCATCGGCGACATGACCAGTACGGCGCGGAGTGGCCTGGAAAACATCAATTCTTTCATTTTTCGCAGCCTGGGCGAGCAAATCGTCCTGCACGGTGATCCGGCCATTCGGATGAACCGCTACAACGGCCCGGATTTTACCCCGGATTTGAGTAGTTTTCGCTTGTTGCCCAACAATCCAACCGTCGATCAGGATTCTTTTGAAGTCCGGCTTGCTGTCCTGAATTTGGGGCAAAACAATCAGGATACCTTGCAGGTGAAATTGACCAGGATCTTGCCCGACGGCAAAGAGTTGACTTACTCTATTCGATTAAACGCCAGGGGTTTTGCCGATACCTTTAAAATTAAACTTCCTGTATTGGGGAAATCTGCACTGGGTAAAAACCGACTTTTCGCGGTCATTGATCCACTCAATCGCATTGCAGAATTGCCTGATCCTGCTGCTGAAAACAACAATCGCCTGCTCAATAGCTCAGGCCAAGAGGGGCTGGAATTCGTGGTGTTGCCCAATGATTTTGCACCACTCTTCCCGGCCAATTTTGGCATTTTTTCCAACAATCAATCTCGACCTACGTTGTATGCAAGTGCCACCAATGTGGATCAGGTGTTTAAGTTGGAAATCGACACCACGGCCCTGTTCATCAGTCCTTCCTTGCAGTCGCTGCGGTTGAAATCCGAATCCAGCCTTTTGGCCTGGTCGCCCAGCTTATCCTGGCAAAATGGCCGGGTGTATTATTGGCGCATGCGCCCGGATACCGCACAAAGTGCTGATGCCTGGAAACAAAGCTCCTTTCTTTTTCAACCCGGCAGCAAAAACGGTTGGAATCAGTCGCATTATTTTCAGTTGCTGGAAACGAGCCTCCAGCAGCTCAATTGGGATACGGAACGGCGCAAGTTGTTGTTTCAATCCAAATTGAACAACATCATTGCCGAATCTGTACCTTACAGCCCTCAAACCAATAGCGTACCTACGCGCTACTTGTACAACAACAACCGCATTTTTCGCGCTGTTTTTGTACAAGGAGTAGTGGTAGCTGTTTTTGACCCACTCACCGGACAACCCTGGCTCAATACCGATGGCAAGCAGCGTTACGGAACCTTGAACCAGCAAGATTATGGGTTTGTTTTTGAAACCAATACCCCGGAACAACGCAAAAAACTGATCGATTTTCTGGAAAATGCCATACCCAAGGGGCATTACGTATTGTTCATGACGGTAAAAGACGCTGGACAATCGTTTCAGGTAGAAAAATGGGCAGCAGACTCCCTGGCTTTAGGCACCAACCTGTTTCGGGTGCTGGAACGCAACGGCGCTACCCTGGTTCGGGATATGGCCAGTTTGGGCAGTTTGCCTTATGCCTTTGCCTACGTCAAAGGCGCTGCGCCTTTGGCCGAAAACCTGAGTGTTGATCCCGACCTTACCGCCCTCATTCGCTTTGATTTACCTGAAAAACTGCGGCAAGGCACGATGAGTTATCGCCGCATCGGCCCGGCCAAAAGCTGGAAAGAAGTGGTTTGGGCGGCCAAAACGGATTCTCCCCGCGACAGCATCCTCTGGAGCATCAAAGCCCTGGATGTCAGCAATAAAACCAGCAAGCTGTTATACGAAGGCAGCGCTCCCAGCCAGTTCCCTTTAATCGATCTGGATGCCCAAGAATATCCCTATTTGGAATTGAGTGCTACTTTTCAGGACAGTTTGCTGCGCACTCCGGCACAACTGGATTATTGGAGGGTCTATTACGATGGCCTGGCCGATGCCGCAATTCGTTTGGGTACCAGCTCACTCCCTGATACCATCCAGCAAGGCCAGGCGCTTAAACTGAGTTTGCCCATCTACAACCTGGGAACGAGCGGTTTGGATACCATGAGCTTGCTGTTGACGTTTTTGGATGCCCAAAACCGCAACACCGTTCAGCAATTCAAGATCCCCGCCATTGCTGCTTCGGATTCTTTTTTGCTCAATGCCCTGGTGGATACCCGCAGTTTTAAAGGGAAATATCAGATCCAGGTAGAGGCCAATCCTGGCCGCAATCCAGTGGAATTGAATTACCAAAACAATTTGGCCATCCGCACTTTTTTTGTCAAAACCGATGCTGCTGCTCCGGTGGTAGATGTCACTTTTGACGGGGTGAGAATTTTGCACAAAGACCTGGTAAGCAGTAGCCCATTGATCCAGATCCTGCTGCGCGATGAAAACAAGTACCTGTTGTTATCCGATACCGCCCTGTTTGAAGTTCGGGTAGTACCGCCCAAAGGCGCACCCATTTTGTTGCGCTTCAACTCGGGCAACGTCGCTTTTTTTCCTTCTGAAAAACCTGGGCAACCCGCCCGCATCGAATGGCAGCCACAATTGTTCATTGATGGCGAATACCAATTGAGTGTACGGGCGCGTGATGCCAGCGGCAATTTGGCAGGAGGCAATTTGTTTCAGGTTTCGTTTCGCATTGTACAAGAGCAAAGTTTGAGCCAATTGTTGCCTTATCCCAACCCATTTACGACGTCTTGTCGCTTTGTGTATACCCTGACTGGCAAGGAAGAACCCGCTTATTTTTCAATTCAAATCATGACGGTTGCTGGGCAAGTGGTTAAAGAAATCAACCAGGATGAATTTGGTGACCTGCGCATTGGTACTCATTTGTCGGATTATGTCTGGAATGGTACGGATGAGTACGGTGATCAATTGGCCAATGGCGTTTACCTGTACCGCGTGGTGGCCAAAGACGCCCAGGGAAAATCCATCAAACTGTTTAGTTCAGCCGCTGATCCCTTTTTTGACAAAGGATTCGGCAAAATCGTGCTGCTGCGGTGAAAACGAAGCTGGAACAATACCGCAGTTGGGCGAGTGGATGCCCACATTTGCCGGTTTTTTTTCAACCCTGGTGGTTGGATGCGGTATGCCCTCATGCCTGGGATGTTGGTTTGGCCAAAAATGAAGGGGGAAAGATTATTGGTGTTTTGCCTTATTTTTTGACCCGGAAATGGTCGCTATCGGCCATTGAGATGCCGCCGTTGACTCCTTACCTCGGCCCCTGGTATGATTTTCCTGACAACCTGAAACTGACCAATCGGTATGCCTTGGAACACAGCACCCAGGAAGCACTTATCAAACAACTGCCAACCTGCGTTTTTTTTCGCCAAAGATGGCACCCCCAGTTGGTCAACGCCTTGCCTTTTCGTTGGAATGGATTTCGTCTGGAGATCAAATACACCTACTGCCTAAACCTGGGCGAAAGAGACCTGTACGCTGATTTTGCGAGTGCCTTGCGCAACAACATCAACAATGCTGCTAAAAAATACCAGGTTGAACGCAGTACTTCCGGAGCAGGTTTTTATGCCATGAATGGCCATGCTTTTGCTGCGCAAAACATGAAAATGCCGTATACAGAAGCGCAGTTCCAAAGATTGTCTGATCAGGCCCATCAACATCAGGTTCAGGATTTTTATTGGGCCATTGAAAAGGACACCACAAAAAAAGTGGCCGCCATTCACATTGTAAAGGATCAACGCTATGCTTATTTGCTCGCCACAGGCCGTACGCACGATGCCCACAGCGGAGCAGTGGCACTTTTGATTTGGCGTGCACTCCAGGATCTGACAGCAGAGGGTATACAGGTATTTGATTTTGAAGGCAGTAGCTTGCGTGGTGTAGAGGGGTTCTTCCGGCAATTTGGTGGTGAATTGAAAATGGGGCTGGTGCTTCGGAAAACCTGGTTCTGAAAAGGCCAACTGGCCTTTCTTTACCAGTTTTTCCTCACTTTTTATCTACCAAGACCCGATAAACCGGATAGCGCATGTACTCTTTCTCCCAATAAATTGAGTTTCGGTAGACAAAATCCAGTTGTGCGCCAGCGTTTTCAGCAAAAGCCTTATCTCCTTGTTTTTTCTCTTCCAGCTTGAGTTTTAGCGCTGGATCTTTTTGGAGCAATTCTGCTGCCAAATCCTCAAACACGTAGGAAGAATATCCACCTTTTTCTTGCAAAACCGTATCAAAGAAATTCCAGCGAAAGTAAGAATCCACCCCCTGTGGCTCGAGTACTTCAACAATGAAACGATTGCGCCATTGATTGAGCGGAATGAAAAAATCACCTTTGCGCAGCTTGATCTTGTGGCGTTCGGTGTGCAAATCAACGCTGGTGTTTTGGTGGTGGCCTTCATAAGGATTTTTGGCACTTTGAAATGCATCGATGATGTACACTTCCAGTTCCAGCGTACTGTCTTGTTGCAATTGCCGCATTTGTACACCGCTGACTTTTAAGCGCTCAATGACGTTGTGCCAACCTTGCGGAATGATGTAGGCCGCTGGCTTGGTGGTCTTCAAATCTACATCATAATGGTCGTAAAAGGGGACAATTTTATTCAAGGGCTTTTCCCGATTGTAGTACAAGCGTTTTTGGCCGCTAACCTGGCTGAGGGGATATTCTGGTTCGTACCCTTTGAATTCGACTTCCGAAAACTTTTCGCGGTTGAGTTTCCAGGTTAAAGGGAATTCGGTCTGGGTTTTTACCGCTTCTTTGGTGGCTTGTCGCACCGCCAGCAAGCGAGCGCGGTGTTTTCCCAAAAACTGCAAGACCCCTTCCAGCAAGGCATAAGTTGCTTTTACCCGTTGTGGATATGGCTTGAGCATGTGCGTTTCGGTCATCATGCCCATGGTATGAAAGAGCGCTGCGTAGCCCGTGGAGTAACGTGGCCAGTCTGGAAATTGGGAAAAACCTTTGTCCGGCGTTTGTCCGAAAGCATTGACGTAAGGTGTGGCTTCAAAACCGGTTTTTTTCATGTGGTCGTACAGATAGGGGAGGAAGTTCTCTTTGTGAAACTTGCCCAGCACACCACCCAGTTTTTCTTCCTGGGCATAACAAAAGGTCATGGTGTATTGGTAGTCGGCCCCATTGCTCACATGGGTATCGATGAACACATCTGGATCGAGTTCCTGGAAAATGGCTTCAAAACTCAAGGCATTGCGGGTATCGGCTTTGATGAAATCGCGGTTGAGGTCATAATTGCGGGCGTTGCCACGGAATCCATGTTCCTCTGGCCCATTTTGGCTGACTCGACTGGTCGAACTGCGATTGAGGGTGCCGCCGATGTTGTAAAAAGGAATCAAGGCCACCACCACACTGTCCAACATCGGAAAGCGATCCGGGTGCAAGGCCATATCGCGCAAGAGCAACATGGAGGCATCCACACCATCAGGTTCACCCGGGTGAATGGCATTGTTGATGAAAAAAATGGCTTTGCCCTGGGCTTTGAGTTTGGCCAGATCAAACTTGCGGTTTTTGGAATAAAGTACCAGGTGCAAGGGGAAACCACTATCGGTGAGCCCTTTGGTTTGGATGTCAATTTCCTTGAAATCGGCGGCTATGCGTTGGTACCAGGCAATGCCTTCGGCGTAGGTAGGAGTTTGGGTGCCATTGCTGGTCTCAAAACGGGTGGGGTATTGGGCGATCATGCTCAACGGCAAGAACAAGCTGAGTAGCAAACCTAGTGGCTTTGATTTATTCATCGTGGTTAGATTGAGTTTTGGAAGTGAGGAAAGTACAAAAAACTTTTAGAACTTTGCGCCTTATAGTTAAACCACCATGCAACGTTCATTACGCAACATTTACCATTATTGTGCCGCCCACAGTACCCCTCCTTCGGAGGTATTGCATGAGTTGGACCGCGAAACGCACCTCAAAACCCTGGCCCCTCAAATGATGACGGGCCCTTTGCAAGGCCAGTTGCTGCGTTTCATCAGCATGTGGGTCAAGCCACAATGCGCCCTTGAAATTGGTACTTTTACCGGGTATGGCGCCATTTGTATTGCCGAAGGATTGCCTCCTGGAGGTATACTGCATACGATAGAGCCCAATCGGGAACTGGAGCACCTGATCCGCAAATACATCGACAAAGCGGGTTTGAACGACCGCATTCAACTCCATCAGGGCCGTGCCGAAGACATTATCCCTCAACTGGATCTGCGCTTTGATTTGGTGATGATCGATGGAGGCAAACAGGATTACACCTTGCACTACGATTTGGTCATCGATAAAGTCAATTCCGGCGGAGTTATCTTGGTAGACAATGTACTCTGGGATGGCAAAGTGGCCCAGGAGAAAAAAGACAAGGATACCTTACTTATCCATCAATTCAACGAAAAAATTCAGGCTGATCCGAGGGTCGAAAATTTGCTGCTGCCGCTGCGAGATGGCGTAATGATTGTGCAAAAAAAGTAAAATGAAAAACCGCTACCGCCAATTCTGTCAGACTCATCCCGAATTGCCGATCTATTTTCAGGATTGGTATTTGGATGCTGTATGCCAGGAAGGGGAGTGGGGCGTTGCGATGGTAGAAGAAAGTGGAGAGGTGAAAGGGATTTGGACCTATTTTCTGAAGCGAAAAATGGGATTCACCTACATCACCATGCCGGTTTTTGTGAAGTTTATGGGGCCGTTGTTGTTCGGAAACCCTGGCTTGAGTGAGCAACACCAGATTCTGGAGAAACTTTTGGATCAAATACCCCAGGTGGCGAGTCTCAAACAAGACTTTCATTACCGCAATACCAATTGGTTGCCCTTGTACTGGCGGGGCTTTCGGCAAACTACCAGATACACCTATTTGCTAGATATTAGTAATTTAGAACAAGTACAAACTGGTGTTAATCGAAATATTCGGCGAAATTTGCAAAAAGCTTTGTCCTTACAGGTTGAACAATGGGATGACCCAGAACGTTTTTATCGTACCAACAAGATGAGTTTTGACCGGCAAAACATTTCGATTCCGTATACTTTATCGCAATTTTTGAGTCATGATGCTGCATTGGCTGCACAAAAGCGCAGAACGTTTTTTTTTGCAGTTGACCAACGTGGTGTTGTACATAGTGCGTCTTATGTGGTGTGGGATGACCGGGTTGGTTATTACCACCTGGCTGGAGATGATCCGGCTCTTCGTCATCATGGCGGAGGGATTCTGCTCATTTGGACAGCCATCCAGTTTTTACACCATGATTTAGGGATAAAAACCCTGGATTTTGAAGGTAGTATGTTAAAAAATGTGGAAGCTATCCGTCGGCAATTTGGAGCTAGTCAGACCCCTTATTTTTCCATTGAGAAAAATTTTTCCAAGGCGTTCAATGCATTGGAAAAAATACGTAACCTTTTTGGGTTATTTGTTTAAGAAAGGGTGAAAAAAAATGGTAAAAGAGGTACATGTGTTGTTTGGATTTGTATATTTGAGGCCTGAATTAGGTTAAGAATAAAAAAGTCCAGGTTTTACTTCAATTACCCCTCCTAACTTTCTAGCAGCAGTCTGAACTACTACAAAACAACCCTTGAAATTTGCTCTTGGGTTGAAGCCCGGGTATATAATCAGTTTTCCACAACATCAGAAAACGATTAATTATGATACCCATTAAGTACCTCTTTTTAAGCCAAGTGCGGCAGCTGAAACACTTTTTACCTGTATTGTTTCTCTTGATGGGCGTTCCTGTGTTTGCACAGCAGCCAAATCTAACCACTTGTACTACCAAAACTGGTAAGCTGGGTGATTTGAAGGTCTGTGTCAACAAGGATTCTGCCTTCATTGAAGCAAAACAGACGGAAGCGCCAGTATTGCCAACAGGTTTTGCTCGAACCTATTTGCTGTCTCAAGGCAGTGAGCAAAGAGTGATTGCAAAGAATGCAAGTCCTCTATTCAAGGTTAAGGCCCAAGGGTTTTACGGCATCCATACTTTGGTGTATGACCCCGCTAAACTCAATCCTGATACCCTGTTCCCGCCAAAAAATTACAAAGTGACACAATTGGCAAAGCGCTTCCTAGTGAGCACTGCTTTGTCATGTGCCGGAGTGGACACCACAGGTGCCCAATTCGCTTTTAATGAATGTGACACCTGCGGAACTTTCGCAGGGACACTACGCGTCCTGGCTCAAAACTGCCTCGACAACGGAACCGCTCGCTTACAAGCGGTAGAAGTGACAACCCCTACTTTCCCTTCCAAGTACAAAGTAATTTACGTACTGACCAGTGGAAATGACCTCATCATTGAAGCTTTCTCTGCAACACCTGATTTCATTGTTCGCAAAACTGGAGTATTTACCATCCATACCTTGGTATATGATCCTGCCAAAATTAACCTGGGTGAATTCGATCCAGGTGAATTCAATGCCGGAGATCTTCTCAAGAAACTGGTTCAAGGTGGTGGCAAAATTTGTGGCGCTCTGGATGTTCCAGGTGCCAAATTTAATGTCAGCATCTGTCCTTGTGCCGCCAATCCTGGTGCCCTGGTTGCCGCCAGTCAACCTTGTATCAACAAAGGGTCGGTACAGTTGACGGCCAATCGCGTTTTACCAACGGTGATTCCGACAGGTTTCTTGTTGCGTTACGTGTTGACAAAAGGTGAAGACCTTACCATTGTTCAGTTGGGTCAGAATCCACAATTCAGCGTAGCCCAAACCGGACGTTACCGCATTCACAGTTTGGTGTACAATCCAGCCACGCTTGATTTGAGTGGGGTGGTATTTGGTACCACCAAAGCCGCTGCTATCAACGCGAAGTTGATTCAAGGTGGCGGATTGATTTGTGGTGCACTGGATTTGTTTGGGGCTACTTTTGATGTAACTTCCTGCCCATGTGAACCAACTGCGGGTTCACTGCGTCCAGATGCTCAAGTGTGTTATGACAACATCAATGCAGCCAAACTGACTGCGGTTGTTGTCAATGCTCCGGTGATCCCTGCGGGTTACCTGCGCCGTTATGTACTGACTTCTGGTGCCAACCTGGTGATTGAAAACGTGAGCCAAAATCCGGTTTTCAATGTAACCAAAACTGGAAATTACCGCATTCATACCTTGATCTACAATCCTGCGGATCTGGATTTGAGTACGGTTATCTTTGGAATTACCCGTGCTGCCGACATCAACAAACTGCTCTTTCAGGGTGGTGGTGAATTGTGTGGCGCACTGGATTTGACCGGAGCCTTGTTTGAGGTAACCAGTTGCCCTTGTGCGGCTAAAGCCGGAACTTTGGTGGCCATTGACCAACCTTGTTTGAACGCGGGTTCTGCGCGCATTCGAGGCAATGTTGGTACAGCATCCGTTGTGCCTACTGGGTTTAAATTGGTCTACATCCTGACTCAGGGTGATGTTCTGGTGGTGCGTCAGGTAAAAGAGGTAGCTGATTTCACGGTTACGGCTGCTGGTCGTTACCGCGTTCATGCCTTTGTATACAACCCATCTACATTCAACATCAATGACATTCAAAATGGTGTTACTACCGCACAAGCTGTTCGCGATCGATTGGTCGAAGGTGGTGGCGCTATCTGCGGTTCGATCCAGTTGACTGGTTTGGTGTTTGATGTAAGCACTTGCGCTCCAACTTGTAATGCTTCAGCAGGTACATTAAAAGTGTTGGATCAAACTTGCCTGTCAGTTGGTGGTACTGCCCGTTTGCGTGCAACTTCGTTATTGGCTCCTTCGGTACCTGAAGGCTTCCTGTTGCGCTATGTACTCACAACTGGTGACAATCTGATTATCCAGAATATTGCTTCCAGTGCCGACTTTAATGTGGCCAGCACTGGTCGTTTCCGCATCCATACTTTGGTGTATGATCCAACCACGTTGAATTTAACTGGAGTTATCTTCGGAAGCACCAGAGCTTCGGCGATTGCCAGCCAATTGATTCAAGGTGGTGGTTCGGTTTGTGGCGCACTCGATGTTACTGGAGCCATTTTTGACGTAGTCAATTGTGTATCCTGTACTGCGTATTCAGGTACATTGATTCCTGCAAATGCACCTTGTCTGGACAACTGGTGGGATGCACGTTTGCGTGCAGCAATCAATAAAGCCCCAGTGATTCCTACCGGCTATCAGTTGCGTTACCTGGTAACCAATGGCAGCAATATGGTGATTACCCAGATTGGAGACAAGCCTGATTTTACGGTACATACTACTGGTACATGGCGCATTCACGCCCTGGTATACAACCCAAGTACGTTCAACCTGAGTCAAATTGTACTCAATACCACCACGATTGAAGAACTAAAACTTTATTTGGTTAGGGGAATCGTGGCTACTTGTGCAAGTTTGGACGAAACTGGTGCATACTTCTTTGTGAAGCCCTGTGAAGGCTGCAACGTAGAAGCCGGAACTATGAAGCCCAAGATCCAAGTTTGTTTGAATGCCCAAACAGGCGCTCGTTTGCAAGCAGACGTTGATCGTGCACCAATCGTTCCAACCGGTTATCTAGTGAAATATGTGCTCTCTTATGGAGACAATATGACGGTGCTGCTAGTGGGCAATACGCCTGACTTTACAGTGGGCAACATTGGCCGTTACCGAATTCATACCTTGGTATACAATCCGAATAGCTTTAATCCAGCTACTGCCTTCCAATTGGGTGTGACGATGTTGAAAACCGTCAAGCAGACCTTTATCCAGGATGGTGGTACGCTTTGCGCAGCGGTAGATCCAGTTGGTGCCTACTTTGAAGTGAGCACCTGTCAGCAAACTTGTGGCGTAAGCGCAGGTACGCTGAACCCGGTTGGTCAGCCTTGTCTCGACAACTGGAAGGATACGCGCTTGCAGGCTACAGTTGGCACTCAGCCAAATATTCCTTCGGGATACGTCATCCGCTATTTGCTTACTTCTGGCGACAGCAAGGTGATTGAAAAAGTGAGCAGTACTCCTGACTTTGTAGTAAGCAAAACTGGAAAATACCGCATTCATGCCCTGGTTTATCATCCAAACACACTCAATTTCACTATTTATTTGGGTAAAACCTTGCTCAGTGAACTCAACGTGCTGTTTATCCAGGGTGGTGGAGCAGTTTGTGGTGCATTGGATTTGACCGGGGCCTACTTCAATGTTGAAGCGTGTTTGACTTGTACTGTTTCTACTGGTAAATTGAAAGCCAAAGTACCAGATTGCTTCAAGACAGGTAGCATCATCAAGCTTTCTACTGAAGTACTGATCGCTCCGATTGTGCCTACAGGTTATACCATTTGCTATGCAATTGTAAACACTGCTGGTACCATCATTGATGTGACCGAAACGCCTACTGCAAATGTCACTGCTGCTGGCACGTATTGCATGCATGCCTTTGTATTCCCCAATGCTCAATTCAGCGTTGGACGGATTGTGAAGGGTTCTACTTCGTTGAGTCAATTGAATCTATGGCTTAAAGACCTTTGTTCAGCCATTGATTTGACTGGAATCTGTTTCAACGTCAATACTTGCGCGCAACTGTGTGAAGTAAAGGTTGGTAAACTTGTACCACGCACACCAAACTGCTATACTGCTGGTGGAATTGTAACGTTGGTTGCTGATGTTACCGTTGCTCCAGTGATTCCAAGTGGCTTTACCATTAACTACGCCATAACCAATGCGAATGGGGTAATTGTGGATGTAACTGATCGGCCAAGTGTAGTGATACGTGCTTCTGGCACTTATTGCATGCATGCTTTCATTTACCCTACTGCCTCCTTTAACGTAGGTCGAATCATCGAAAACAGTACCACGGTTGCTCAACTCGCGGTTTGGTTGAAAGAATACTGTTCTTCAATTGACCTCACTGGAGTATGTTTCCCCGTGACAAACTGTACTACCAATTGTAATGTAGACGCAGGCATTTTGTATGCGCCAACCGTTTCCTGTTTGGTTGATTCATTCAAAGTTTGTCTCAACGTCAAAACTGCGCCTAATACGCCTGGTGGTTTCACCGTATGTTACGCTTTAGTCGACGACAAAGGGGTGATTATCGATGTAGTGGAAGACAGGTGTTTCTGGTTGAAGAAAACAGGCAATTATTGCGCACACGTATTTGTGTTCCGTGCTTTGACCTTCAATCCAAACAACATCATCAAGGGCGTTACTACCCTCAAGACGCTGAATACCTGGTTGAGTACTGGTAATTTCTGTGCGGATCTGGATGAAGTTGGTGCTTGCTTTACCATTACTAAATGCTTGCCAACTTGTGAGGCTGCACCAGGTAAACTGGTTTCAGACCTGGAAGAGTGCTTAGAAAATGGCTATGCCTGGGTTGGTGCCAAGCACCCAACAAACAACAAGCCCGTCATTCCAAACGGATACAACGTTACTTATTTGTTGGTTAGCGCTGACAATGTTGTCCGTCAAGTTGGAGTTCAACCCAAGTTTGGATTGCAACAAACAGGGGACTACCGGATTCTGACCTTGGTGTACAACCCAAGTACGTTACCGCTGAATTCTATCGTCATAAATACGACAACACTGGCTCAGATCAATGCCAAACTCATTCAGGGTGGTGGCAATATTTGTGGTGCCTTGGATTTGAACGGCGCTTCATTTAAAATTACCCTTTGCGCTTGTACTGCAGATGCTGGTAAGCTTAAATCTACTGACGAGTTCTGTTTGCCTAAAAACGGAGAGCTGGAAATTAAAGCGACTACCCTTACCAGCAGTATTATCCCAACGGGTTACGCTGTACGTTATTTGCTGTCAAAAGGCGATAGCAAGGTGATTCTTGATCTGAATACGACTCCTAGCTTCGGCGTAACTGAAACGGGGAATTACCGGATCCATACTTTGGTCTTCAATTCAGCTTCGTTCCAGCTTACCAGCATTAAATACGGCACAACAACCATTGCTGGTCTGCGTGCTCAGTTTATTGAAGGTGGTGGCATCATTTGTGCCAGCGTTGAACCAACTGGTGCCCAGATAGTGGTAGATAAATGTGAAGAGCCATGCCTTGTCAACCTTGGCAAGCTTTCAGCTATTGATGATCCATGTCTGAGAAATGGACAAGGAGTCTACAATGCTCAGTTTACGGTAGCTCCAGTAGTTCCGGCAGGTTTTCAAATTCGGTACATCCTTACGTTTACGGACAACTTGATTGTGAAGGACATCTCTACTACACCATCGTTTATCGTTACACAAGTTGGCCGTTACCGCATTCATACCTTAATTTATCTCCCAGGCGATATCAATTTCAACAATGTGGTATTTGGCACAACTACCCTGACTTACTTCAAAAACCAGGTCAATAAAACGGGCATTTGTGTCAAATTGGATGCAGAGGGTCTACTCAATGAGTTTGCGCCTTGTCAAAATACCTGCGTTGCTTTTGCGGGTACTTACAAGCGCCTGGGCGACAGTTGTATTGCTTCCTTGCCTGCGCGTTTCCGTACTACTGTGGTGACGCCTGCGGTTGTTCCCGTAAACTATCAAGTCCGGTATTTGCTGGCCAAGGGTAACACCAAGGTTATTGAGCAAATCAGCTCTTCGGCAGACTTTACGGTCAACAGCACCAACGAGTTTATCATCTACACTTTCGTATACGACCCCAATACTTTTGCCATCAACAGCATTCAGTTGGGTACGACCACCGTCACAGGCTTGAAAGCCCAATTGGCAAACAGAGACCTGATTTGTAGCAGCATTGATGAAGGGGTGCCATTCAAGGCAGGTACCTGCTGTGCGGGTTCATTAGGCATGTATAGGCCATTTGTCAATGTTCCTTGCTTGCCAGAAGGCGGTTGTGCATACGTCAAGTTTGATTGGATCAAGAAGCCTGTCGTACCTGCGGGATGGAAGATTCGTTACTACGTGTCTGTGTCAAACAGTAAAGTGCTGAGGACTTATTACGACAACCCTGAGTTCTTGATTTGCAGAACCGGCAAGTATACCGTTCACCAGTTGATCTACAATCCAAAAGACTTTGACCCAAGCAAACTCTTTAAACTAGGTCAAATAACGGCTGACGATATCGCTGCTGAATTGCAAGACTACCCATGTTCACATTTCGATCGGACTGGTTACCTGTTGAATATCCAATCTTGCAATTGTCCCGTTTGGGCCGGAAGTTTGGAACCAGAGCTCATGGAATGCTTCAAGCCAGGTGGAATTACCATTAAGGCCAAGATCACCATGGCAAGTATGTTTGATTCTCCATTTAGTGAGGTCTTCATTCTTACTTCAGGTGACAGCATGGACATCCTTGCGGTGAGCAGCAGCCCATCCTTCCACGTAACACAAGTTGGAAAATACTATATCCAATCAGTAATTGTCCGATCAGGTGAGGTTTCGGTTGGTGATTTCCCAAACATTTATCGCTTAATTCGTCAACTGAAAATGGGCGGTGGACCTTACTGTGGATTCGTTGAAATGAGTGGCGCAAGCTTCAATGTCAACGATTGCAAAGGCTTTAGCTCTGGATCTAATCCTGCTATACCTTCTACGGATGCGTATCCTAATCCAACCAATGGCCAGGTACGCTTGGTCTTCAGCAATCCGAAGTTGGTGGATGCAAGCGGAATCTCAGTAGAAGTGCTCGACCTGAATGGCAGCGTCATCAACCGATCCAAGTTTGATGAGGGCAGCACGGAAGGTCAATTGGATCTTAAATCGCTACCTTCTGGCCTTTACCTGATTCGCGTCATGCGGAGCGGTCAAGCACCAGAATTGATAAGGATCAATAAGATGTAAGTTTTAAGCAAGTTCTGAGTTTTGAGTTCGCACAATTTTGCTCTAGCAGGTGAAATTGTGTGAACTTAAAACTCAAAACTACCCCCAAACTATTCCCACCACTATATAAACACTAACTTAGCGCTTATTTTATTTCCAGCTACACAAACCACATTTCGAGCGCTATGACACTGCACATTTTGAAAGTTGGAGGCAAAGTCATTGATGATTTAGCACTGCTTCGTCCAATTTTGGAAGCTTTTTTAGAAAAAGAAGGCAAGAAAATCATTGTACACGGCGGAGGCAAAAAAGCCTCTGAACTCAGTGAAAAACTGGGCATTCCCGTGCAAATGGTCAATGGTCGCCGCATCACTGATTTGGCTGCACTTGAAGTAGCTACGATGGTATATGCTGGCCTTTTCAACAAGCAAATTGTCGCTTTATTGCAATCCATCGGTGGCAACGCTCTAGGGCTAAGTGGTGCCGATGGAAATGTAATTTTAGCCCACCAGCGTCCGGTCAAAGAGATCGATTACGGTTACGTGGGCGATTTGGATGAAGTAAACGCTCCCGCCATTCACCGCTTGCTGGATGCTGATTTTACGCCCGTTTTTTGCGCCATTACCCACAATGGACAAGGGCAGTTGCTCAACACCAATGCCGATACCATCGCTTCCCAATTGGCCAACGCCATGTCGGCACTTTACGAAGTCAAACTCTATTTGTGCCTGGATAAAAACGGTGTACTGGCCAACGCCGAAGACGACTCAACCGTTATTCCAAGAATGAATGAAACAGATTATGGGCAGCTCAAGGAGCAAGGCGTGGTATACGCCGGCATGCTCCCCAAACTGGACAATGCCTTTGAGGCACTGCGCCAGGGGGTAAAGGAGGTGATCATCTGTGGCCCGGAATCGGTTTGTCTTGGCGGAGGCACGGTTATTTATTCAGACTGAGTCCCTTTACCAAGTATGCCCTAAAAGCTTATCTTTGCCGCTTAAACATTAAGCATGAATGTAGCGGATTCAGCCATCAATTTGTTGAAATCTTTGATTGCCACGCCTTCTTTTTCCAAGGAAGAGGATTCGGCTGCGCAAGTCATCGCTGCTTTTTTTTCTGAACGAAACATTCCTACCACCCACAAGCTGCACAATAGCTGGGTACGGAATCGCCATTGGCAGGAGGGCAAACCTGTCCTTTTGCTCAATTCGCACATTGATACGGTCAAACCCGCCACGGGTTGGCAACGCGATCCCTTTTATCCTGGGATTGAAGAAGAAGACATTTTGTACGGACTGGGCAGCAATGATGCGGGCGGACCGCTGGTTTCGCTCATCGCTACCTTTTTGCATTTTTACGACCGTAGTGATTTGCCCTTCAACCTGATTTTGGCTGCTACAGCGGAAGAAGAAATTTCGGGAGCACAAGGCATTGCAAGTGTTATCCCGGAGTTGGGTTCAATCGATTGTGCGATCGTAGGGGAACCTACCCAAATGCGCATGGCCATCGCCGAAAAAGGCTTGATGGTGATAAATGCCGAAGCCAAAGGCGTGTCTGGGCATGCCGCCAGGGAAGAAGGCATCAATGCCCTTTACATTGCCTTGGATGACATTGCCCGCATTCGAAAAATGGATTTGGAGCGGGTATCACCCTTGTTGGGAAAAGTGAAAATGACGGTCACTCAAATCGAAGCCGGAAAACAGCACAACGTAGTACCCGATTCTTGTCGCTTTGTAATTGACGTACGTACCAACGAGTGTTACCGCAACGAGGAAGTGTATGAAATTTTACAGGCTCAGGTACAAGCTGAACTAAAGCCTCGCTCATTCCGTCTCAATTCTTCGGGCATTCCTTTGGAACACCCTTTGGTGCAAAGTGGGTTGAATTTGGGTTTGCCCTATTTCGGTTCGCCCACGCTTTCGGATCAGGCCCTGATGCCTTTTCCTTCCCTCAAAATTGGCCCGGGAGATTCCGCCCGTTCTCATACCGCAGATGAGTACATCCGTTTGAGCGAAATTCGGGAGGGCATCGATATCTATATTCGTTTGATAGAAGGTTTTAGAAACAGTTGAAAAAAATAACAATGAAGCTTTGGCAAAAATCCATCTCCGCATGGTCAGAAGTTGAAACGTTTACGGTGGGCCGTGATCGGGAAATGGATCTGTATCTGGCGCCTTACGATATCATGGGTTCGCTGGCGCACATCGAAATGTTGTGCAGCATTGGTCTGCTGGAACCTGAAGAATATACTGCGTTGGCAGCAGCTTTGAAGCAATTGTACCAGGATGCCATTGCAGGGCGTTTTGTGATCGAAGAGGGTGTTGAGGATGTGCATTCTCAAGTAGAAATGTTGCTCACCAGTATGTTGGGCGACATGGGTAAAAAGATCCACAGTGGGCGCTCCCGCAATGACCAGGTATTGGTGGATTTGCGCTTGTTTCTGCGTGCAGAGATCGAGGCCTTGTCAGACCAGATTGGCGAGCTGTTTGACATTTTACAAGCCCTTTCTGAAAAACACAAAGACATTCTCCTGCCGGGTTATACCCACTTGCAAGTGGCGATGGTTTCATCATTTGGGCTGTGGCTGGGTGCTTACGCAGAATCTTTGGTAGATGACTTGCGGCAATTTCAAAGCGCCTACCAGATCATCAACCAGAATCCGCTGGGTTCGGCGGCGGGTTATGGCTCGTCTTTCCCGCTCAACCGCAGGATGACTACCGAATTGTTGGGCTTTGCAGACCTCAATTACAATGTGGTTCATGCTCAAATGGGACGAGGCAAAACCGAGCTGTTTCTAGCTTTTGCGTTGGCAGGGTTGGGGCATACCCTGGGGAAATTGTCGATGGATGTGGTGTTGTACCTCAATCAGAATTTTGCATTCCTGACTTTTCCCGATCAGCTCACCACGGGTTCCAGCATTATGCCCCACAAAAAGAACCCCGATGTATTTGAATTGCTGCGCGCAAAAAGCACCCAACTGGCTGCTTTGCCTCAACAAGTCAGCCTGTTGACGGGCAATTTACCCAGCGGATACCACCGCGATTTCCAATTGCTCAAGGAGGTGATTTTTCCGGCCATTGAAACGGCAAAAAGCTGCCTGGGCATGTTGTGCTTCGCCCTGCCGCAAATGCAACCCAAAACAAACATTCTGGACGATGACAAGTACAAATACCTTTACTCTGTAGAAGTGGTCAATAAATTGGCCTTGGAAGGCGTACCTTTTCGGGATGCTTACCGCCAGGTAGGACACGACATCGAAAATGATACTTTTAACCCTGATCGTACCTTGAATCATACCCACGAAGGGAGCATCGGAAACCTGTGTACCGCCGAAATTCGCCAGAAATGGGAGCGGGTTTGGAATGGATTTGAATTCGAAGGTGTACACGAAAAGGTCAGCGCTTTAGTAACGCAGAAAAATTAAGTTCCCGATTTTTTGCGTCAGACTTAGCAAAAAAAGAAGCATCGCAACAATTAAGTCGCGATGCTTCAATCAAAAATAAAATAAGGGGAACAGATATTTAGGCCATTTTTTAAAAGAAAACATCAAGGATTAATTGCTACCCATCACTACCATTTTTCCAGATAGTTTGAGTTTTTCATCTCCGATCTTGTACAAATAAGATCCAGCAGGCAAATTAGCGGTATCCAGATTGAATGCGTGATCGCCGAAAGCAGCAACACTGATTCGTTGGGTACGCAATTTTTGGCCATACATGTCATACAGTTGCAAGTCGTAGTTTCCTTGTGGCCAAGCGCTCAGGCTGATCTGGGCATTGGCGTTGTTTGTGGTCGGATTGGGATAGATGAGTACAGCTGGCTTGTTGCCTAAAGAGCTGTTGCCCAAACCTGTTCCCGGAGTTCCCGGTTCCTGAAAAGCAGGGCAGGGGGTACTCTCGTAAATGCGAACATTACGAAATTGTGATTCACTGGTAAATGGCGAGGCGTCCTTATCGGCGGCAAAAAACAAACGAATAACGTTGCCGTAGTAAAACTGACCAACTTTGATGGTGAACTTTTGCCAGGTTCCGTTGCCCGCATAGTTGCGGAAATCAGGAATTCCCCAGGTTTGAGTGCCCCAAAGCTGGAAGGTCAATGGTGATGAAATGTTGTCGTCATCGTCAAAGCCGATGCCGTGAATTTCACCTTGCAGTGTAGATTTGAATTCGAATTCCAGGTACGTATTGGCAGTGATGTTGTAGCTAATTGGGATGGCTTTCCAGGCATTGTTCTTGATGATCAGGGTTTTCCCGGCATCGGTTACCGTTGCGCTACCCCCATCTTGTGAACCCCCAAAGGAAGTAGGTACGGTTTTGCTAAAGTCAATATTGGTACAATTGGTGTTGCTTGGAGGTGGTGGATTAACCGTTCCGGGATCGTTGACGCAGAAGTTTGTCAATGATTCTTTGGCAAACTGAGCACCTTGAACAATTACAACATTGTTGGCATCCAATAATTTGAAGGAACCATTGCCATAATTGCAGCAAATCCCGTCTCCAATTTTATCCAAGATGCGCAATTTGTAACAGCCATAAGGCAAGCAGACTGTTCTTGAGATCAACTGGCCTGCCGTTTTGTCTACGTATGGGCCACCCTTTTCAACGGCAACTCCGGCAGGGTTGAGGATTTCCCAAGTCGTTTCACTGCCAAAAAGATCAAGTGTCAGGGTAAACGTGACTTTGCCACAAGTGGCTGCGCTGCCGCCGCCTGTGCCTGTGCCGGTTCCCGTACCAGTGCCAGTGCCAGTACCCGTTCCAGTACCCGTGGTTGGGCAAGCTACCAAACAAGTTGCAGCAGCAATTCGACTACGAATTAAATTGCCTGGTTGCGTGCCAAAGCCTGCTGTAAAATTGATGCCCACCCGGTTGAGGTGACAATAAGACATGACTGTACCCCCACCTACAGGAGCGGTTTCATTGGCCACGCAATTGCCTTCTGTGAAGCCGGGGCAAGCGTCCAATGCCGTACTGTTGCCGTTCCAAGCACAGGCATGGGTGTGCTGTGAACCCAGGATGTGGCCCAATTCGTGAGCGACCACCATTACCGTAAAGGAAAAGGTAGGCACATTTGAAAAGGTTTTCCCAATGCCTGAATACCCCATTTTGAACGAGGTATAAGGTCGACACAAGCCATCCACAATGGCGATACCGCCATTCCCTTTGTAAGAAAGCAACATCCCTGCATCGCCATTAAAGCTGGTTCGGGTACGTTGAAACTGGGTCAAGAAACCATAAGTATCGGAACCTGTATACGGGCTGGTAGTGTTCCAAATGAATAGTTGCGAAAGTGTCAGACTAACGTTGTTGTTGGCATACAAAGTGGCGACCTGGTTGTATACACTGGTGATGTATCGAACAGCACCATCCTGACCACCTTTATCTACAAATACGTCGTTGTCTACTTCAAGGTACAAGCGCACACAGCTTGCTGCACGCAGCTCGGGTGCATCGCGCAATTCTTCGGCGCTATAACCTCGGTTGCTGTCTTCGGTGCTGCAATGAAATTCCGGGCGATCAGCCATCTGACCTTCATCATGCAACAAGTGCATGCGTGGATCGCTGCCCTTGTAGCGGCCCAGTATTTGATTCCCATGCTCGGGCGTACTGATGAAACCCGAAATTTCGTCTTTGAAAACACTGATGGCAACCAGTGATTGAGGTTGCCCTTTAATGACTCCACGGTAGTGCACGCCTTCGTTTACCTCGTGCATAACCGTAGGATTACTGGACAGCACGACGCTGAAGTCATTCGCAAACAGGTTCACCTCAACGAGTTCCAATTCGTAGGTGCCTGCATTACCAGCAGGCAACGGTAAAGTCATGGATTTGGGGCGATCCCGTAGCAGCCCTCGCAGGTCTTCAGACCGCAAGGACAGCCACTGGGCGTCAACTGCCTCTCCGTCACGTAGCTCGGGAGCCCGTTCGAAGAGTTGATAATTGACAAACTTAGCTCGATTACTGCGCTGAGCCGACACTAGTTCGGCAGGACGTAAAGACAGTTGTGCCTGGGCTATAGACAATGCCATAGCCAGCGCCAGCGTAAGTAAGGTTCTCATGGCGTGAATCGGTTTTTGGTAAAACTTTTAAGGTTACTACAATACAAATACGACTGGCCAGATACCAAGCCGCTGGTTTTCTCAAAGTGTGTTAATTCCCTGTTGATGGCAAAGTAATTACCGATTGATTGCTCAAGACAAAGCAATTGCAAAGGCTAAAAAAGAAAACGTCTTGTTTGTGTGAGATTAGATTATAAATTATTAGGCGTGGTAAGTCTACCGTGTTCTAAAATTAGCGCTAACATGTGGGAAGGAATAGAAGTCTTTTTTATAACTCCAACCTTCTTGTTCGGATTGTGTGAAAAACAAAAAAAATATAAATCTTTTTCTGTTTTGTATAGCAAAGATAAGGCTATTGAGCAAAAAAGCAACCCTCAAACCGGTTGAAGCAAGAAACCGGAGATAAACTGACAATTTTCTGACGGAACGTAGTAAAGTTGTCAAGTAGGGCTTTGCCAAAGAGCAAAGCCCTCAAATGAGTAACCTTAAAAAACAATTCACGCCTTATAAAGAGATTATAAAGCCAATTCAGCATTGGGAGTCGCCACAATTCGTACTTTATACGCAGGGCAATTCCTAAAAGAATAGTGATACGACCACTTTGGTCATACTACATGTACAATTTTTGGGATAGATGGCGGATCTGCATAAATTTGCCACCTTGGTGCATGTCACAGGCTGGAGATACCCGTGATGCTATAAAAACAAGGCCAAAATAATACAGATTTTTTTTTGACGCAAGTTTTACATTCAGCAACTTAAAAGATACATAAAAAAAGGCGAAACCAAAGCTTCGCCAGTGAGCATGTCTAAAAATAGGGAGGTTAAAAAAATCATTTTGATTATTTCGATCTTTCAATCAGTATTTTGCCTTTGGCCATAAAATTTGCATCTCCAATTAGGAAAGCATACATGCCAGGTGGCAAGTGGGCCACTGTGCAATTGAAAAACGGATGTCCAGAGACTTTGGAAATGGTACTGCTTAGTACGGTTCGGCCCAGAAGATCAAACAATTGAACTTGGTAGTTTCCAGCAGGCCAGGTTTGCAAATCGAAACTCAGCTGATCATTGGCAGGATTGGGAAAAACACCAATGCTAGGGTTTCCTTTTTTTACTGAGTCTACAAGCAACAATTCGACTTTGGCACAGGGTTTGGTCTCATAAACCTGAAGGTTGCGAAACTGAGAATTGCCGATTTTGGGAGAAGCATCGTTGTCGCAGGCAAAGAACAGGTACTTGGTTTTGCCTTTAAATTTTTGACCAACTGGAATAATGTAATGCTTCCATTGGCCAACGTTACCATCGTAGGTATTGAAGTCCTGGTCCCCCCAGGCTTGGGAACCCCACAATTGAAAAGTAGCAGTGGTTGAAATACTCAGGTCTTCATCAAAACCAATTCCATTGATCTCGGCTGCCTGGGTAGAACGGAAATCGAATTCCAGAAAAGTATTTGCAGTCAACTCGTAAGGAAAGGAAATCGCTTTCCAGGCATTGTAACGCAATTCAATGGTTTTGCCATTGTCAACAATGCTGCCGATACCTTGGTCTTGTGTGTCTCCAAAGGACAGCATATTGTAATTATTGAAATTGATCTCTGCACAGCCCGCATTAGGTGGAGGTGCAATAGTGGTGACCTTTTTCCCAAATTGATCGATACAAAATGAAGTTGAAGCTTCTTTGCTGAACTGGCTTCCTTGTGCCAGGACGGCTGAAACGTTGTCGCTGAGTAAAAATGACCCATTGCCATATTTGCAACACAGTCCATCACCTTGTGAGTCGAGGATTCGGAAAATATAGCAACCTGCGGGTAGACAAATGGTTTTTTGAATTTTCAATCCAGCGGACTGAATGCTGTAAGGCCCACCCCGATCTACAATTGTACTACTGCCATCTAAAAGCTCCCAACTGGTTTCGTTGCCATAGGCATCCAAAACAATAGTCAAGTTGATTTCTCCACATTTGGGAATTTCAATGATGTCTTTACAGTCCAACAGACAAGGGGCGTTAGCTACCCGATTGCGGATGAGGTTGCCTGGCTGTGTACCAAATCCAAGCGCAAAGTTGATTCCATACTGACTGATGTGGCAATAAGACATGATGGTTCCCCCTTCGCGAGGGACAGGAGGGGTATTGCAGCTCCCATCTACGAATCCACCCATCGATGGCGGTATTGTTGTTGTTCCATACGCAGGCATGGGTATGCTGAGACCCCAAGATGTGCCCCAATTCATGGGCAAATACCATCACCGAGAAGGAGTATGCGGGCACTGAGCTATAGCTTTTCCCGACTCCGGCATATCCTAAGTTAAAAGCTTGACACAGGCCGTCCACTACCGCGATTCCGCCGCCGCCTTTGTAAGAGATCAGCATCCCTGCATCTCCATTTATCAATCCAGCGCGTTTGTTTTTGAATTGCCCCAATAATCCTGAGGCATCATTGGACGTATAAGGGCTAGGCGTGTTCCACACGAAAAGTTCGGATAAATTCAATCTGATTTTTTCATTGGCGTACAGCGTGGCTACTTCATTAAATAAGGCCTTGATGTATCGAGTTGTGCCATCCAGTCCTCCTTTGTCTACAAAAATGTCGTAGTCGACTTCAAGGTATAGATTGATGCAATTGTTGACGCCCCGCAATTCCGCTTGGACTGATAGTTCATTGGCGTTGTACCCTCTGTAGGTATCTGGGGTAAAGCATTGGAAATCGTGGTGGCCTGGTAATTGAGCCTCATTGTACAAAACATGAATGCCAACCTGCTTTTTATCTTGGTAAGGGGCCAAGGTTAAATTGCCTTCTCCTGGAATACTGATTATTCCCAACACTTCATCCTGGTATATGCTCAGCGAAACGAGAGATCCCGGTTTGTCTTTCACTACACCCCGGTAGTGTATGCCTTCGCTTTGCTCTGTCCAATTGTTTCTTGTATTGGCCAGTGTAATGGTCGTTGCTTTATCCTGGAATTCGGCTTGGTATAACGTGATGGTAATCGCTTTATCCTTACGCGGAAGTGTAATTTCAATGGCTTGGTAGGCATTGCGAATCAGGCTATTTGCTATGTCTTCACGCAAGGTCAGGTATGAGGCATCGGGAAGCTGAGTTCCTTTTAATGCGGGTAACGCTTTAAAAAGAGCCAACCGTAAAAAAGGAATCTTGCTTTTTTGCAGTTCAATGATTTGCTCTTCCGGGCGCAAAACATTTTGGGCATAACCAACCAGGCAAATGGCAGATGCCACAATAAAAGTGTAAAGTGTTTTCATCATGTTTCATAGTGGCATTAGATCAACAATACTTTCCTATTCATACTGATGAGGATTAGTCAAACAGCTGTTATTTCTGTTGTAAAGTTGTGGGACAGGTGTTACAAGTCCATGGGAGTCTTCCTCATTAACCCAAATCCAAACTCAAGGGATGAGATAATGCACAAGGGGGGAATTCTTGGTACTTATAAAAAAATCAGTTTTTTATTGGAACAAAGGAGCATTGCATTGAGCAAGGCAAATTTGTACATGGGTTGTATAGTAAACCCTGCAATGGATGAGAAATAGGTGTGTATGGTATTGATATAGGTAAAGAACTAATATGACAAATGTACATTCAAAAAAGGACTACACGCAAGAGCATATAGTCCTTTTTTGATTATAAGTAAAAATTTGACAATCATTTGACGCTAATAGACGATTTTTTGTGTCACAACTAGTGTTTAATTGCTTTTTGAAATTAATATTTTGCCAGTTTGCTTGATTCTCTCGTTTTCAAGGATGAAAAAATACATGCCTGATGCCCAATTGGAAGTATTGATTTGCCATTCCCATACCTTGCTATTGCTAACATAAAATGGGAAATCATTCAGTATCCGATGACCGAGGGCATCAAAAATGCTGAGTTTGTAATCTCCCAATTGCCAATTGAATAAACTGAATCGAGCAATGTCATTGGTAGGGTTGGGGGATACCGTTACTTGGGGCGGGGTAGCAGCAGGTAATGTATTGCCATTGTGTAACTCAATGACAGGGTCACTAAATGCAGGACAGGGCGTTTCTTCATAAATACGCACATTGCGGAATTGGGATTCGCTGGCATAAGGAGCCGCATCTTTGTCTGCTGCAAAAAACAAGCGAGTCACTGCACCTGTATAAAATTTCCCCACAGGAATGGTGTATTTTTTCCATTGCCCGTTGCCTTCGTAATTGCGGTAATCAGGAATTCCCCAGGTTTGTGTTCCCCAAAGCTGGAAGGTAAAAGGAGAGGAAATGTTTTCGTCATCATCAAAACCAATTCCGTGAATTTCGCCAACCTGGGTAGAACGGAATTCAAATTCCAAGAAAGTCTTTTGGGTAACGGTGTAGTTCAAAGCCACCGCTTTCCAGGCATTGGTCTTGATCACCAGGGTTTTTCCTGCATCAGAAACGGTTGCTGTACCCCCATCTTGTGAGCCACCAAATGAAACAGGAGTATAACGGCTAAAATCGATATTGGTACATGCAGTGGCCGGAGGCGGATCGGTGTCAGGTGTTTTCACACAAAAATCGCTGATGGATTGTGCGCCGAAAAGGGCTCCTTTGGCGATTTCAACATTATTGGCATCCAGCAAGCGAAAGCTGCCGTCTCCATATTTGCAACAAATGCCGTCCCCGATCTTATCGTATATTTTCAGCTTGTAGCAGCCGTAAGGCAAGCAGGTTTTGCGTTCAATTTTTTGTCCCAGGGTTTTGTCTACGTAAGGGCCCCCCTTTTCAACCGCAACTCCCGCAGGATTGAGGATTTCCCAGGTAGTTTCACTGCCAAATAAATCGAGGCTCAGTTGAAAAGTGACATTGCCGCAGGTTGCTGCGCTGCCACCGCCGCCACTTCCGCCGCCACCACCACCGCTACCACCACCGCCACTGGTGGTACAAACTTGCAAACAAGTTGCCGAGGCAATGCGATTGCGGATTAAGCTGCCTGGTTGCGGTCCAAAACCTTTGGTAAAATTGATCCCCACCGGATTAAGGTGACAATAAGACATGATGGTTCCGCCGCCCGTAGGGGCTGTTACTGAGGCAGCACAGTTGCCTTCGGTATATCCGGGACAAGCATCAATGGCGGTATTGTTGCCATTCCAAACACAGGCCTGGGTGTGCTGAGAGCCAAGAATATGCCCCAATTCATGCGCCACTACCATAATACTGAAAGAGTAAGTTGGGATATTGGCATAAGAGCGCCCCACTCCAGCTACCCCCATTTTAAAGGAAGTGTAAGGGCGGCACAAGCCATCCACTACTGCAATGCCGCCGCCGCCTTTGTAGGTGATCAACTCTGCTGCATCTCCATTGAAGGTGGAACGCGCCCGCTGAAATTGAGTCAGTAGGGTATATGTGTCAGAACCTGCATAAGGACTGGCCGTATTCCAGATGAATACCTGAGACAAGGAAAGTTTGATGCTCTCATTGGAGTACAACAACGCAACCTGATTGAATAATCCGGTTACATAGTTTAATGCTCCATCTTGACCGCCTTTATCCACGAAAATATCATTGTCAACTTCCAGGTAAAGCCTTACACATGGTGTTTCAGCCCGCAATTCTGTAGATGGTTTCAATTCGGAGGGGTGGTAAGAACTCTCATTGTCAACGGAGGAACAGTTGAAACTGCCAAGACCAGGCAGTTTATCGGCATTGTGCAGCACGTGCAAGCGTGGGTCGGCACCTTTGTATTGGCCCAAAACCAGGTTTCCGTCCTCTGGAGTGCTGATTAGCCCCATTACTTCATTGTCAAAAATACTAATGGCGACCAATGTTTCTGGGCGATCTTTTACACGTCCTTGGTAAAAAAGGCCTCCATTTGCTTCGTACATGACATTGGGTGCACTAGAGAATTGTACGCCAAAATCGGGACTAAAAAGGTTGACTTGTACCAATTCCAGGTCGATAAAGGTACTTTTTGAGGTAGGCAGGCGCAAAGAGAGGGCCAATGGCCGCTCCCTTTGCAATGGGATTATACTTGCCTTGTTAAAAAACATCCATTGTCCATCGACTATATCTGTCTCTCCTCGCAATTCAGGAGCGAATTCAAATATTTGAGTTGGGGCAAAGCTTACTTTTGCTTTTCTCTTTTGATCTACTATTTCGGATGGGCGAATAGTACTCTGTGCGTTGGTCAATGCACAAAGCATTGCCAACGCTACGATAAGTAGAGCTCTCATATAGTATGTTTAATTTAATACAGAATTGTTCCGCTAGAGCGATGGCTCAGGGGGAAATTAATTGCAGTGAAAATGAAAAGTGAATTACGACAACGAAATGTGCTGCGATTATGACCGGAAGAGGAAGATTGGTAAAAAAACGTAACTTAATTTGTTGTTACATGTATGTGTTGGGAACTAGGACAAATGTAAGTTTAACTTTTTTGATATGCAAATTATTATTCATTAAAAGACTGTTAAAATCGAAAGGCATCTCATCGGTTAGAATGAAATGCCTTTCGATTTTGGACGGAATAAACTGTATATAAAACGTTTAGCCCATTTCTTGTACCACCTCTTCCACTTGAGGAATCATGCGCTTGAGCATACCTTCAATTCCAGCCTTGAGTGTGATGGTAGAAGAAGGACAGCCGCTACAAGAACCTTGCATGATCACAAACACTTTGCCGTTTTCGTAGTGCTTGAACTCGATGTTGCCGCCATCCATTTCAACGGCAGGTTTTACGTAGGTATCGATCAGTTCTTTGATCTTTTGTACCAATTCGGCCTCGTCACCAGTATAAGCAATGCCAGCGCGATCGGCCTCAATTTTGGAAGTATGCTCCGCAAAACCTTCCTTCACCAATTCGCCACCGTCTTCGATGTAGTTCTTGATGAAATCTTTGAGTTTGAGCATGATGTCGGGCCACTCATAGTTCATTTCCTTACTTACGGTAACGAAGTTGTTGCTGATGTACACTCCTTTTACGTAAGGGAAATCGAACAAAGCCACGGCCAGGGGCGACCATTCGGTGGCCAGATCCACTTCACGGAAATCGGCAGTACCGCGGTACAACATCCGATTGGTCACAAATTTGAGTGACTCAGGGTTGGGTGTTTGCTCAGTGTACAACAACACCGGGCTTTTGGTAACAGTAGTCTCCATATCGTGGGTATCTGTTTATCGTTAGTTATTTAGAACAAGTCTTATTAGAAACACCGGAAAGATAGCACAGGTTTTCACAAAGTGTGAGTTTTTGCAATTATTTCCTCAATGGTCAGTTTTTCCTGGGTTCCACTTTCCATATTTTTGAAACTCAACAGGCCTGTACTCATCTCTTCTTCGCCTACCAATACCACAAAAGGTACCTGGCGGTCGTTGGCGTATTTCATCTGCTTTTTGAGTTTTCCTGCATCTGGGTAGATTTCTGAGTTGACTCCCGCTGCTCGCAATTTGCTGAGCGCTGCAAAGGCATAAAGGTGTGCCACCTCGTCAAAAGCCATAAACAGTACTTTAAGAGAGCTGCTTTGGTCTTTTGGGAAAAGATTCAACTCCTCCAAAACGTCGTAAATGCGCTCAGCACCGAAAGAAACGCCGACCCCGGATACGTCTTTGAGGCCAAACACGCCCGTGAGGTTGTCGTAGCGCCCGCCACCTCCAATGCTGCCCATTGCCACATCTTTGGCTTGAACCTCGAAAATACAACCCGTATAATAGTTGAGGCCACGCGCCAGGGTAATGTCGAAGCGGATTTCCTGGTTTTGTTGGCCCGCGTTGAGGTATTGCAACAGGGTCTGAACTTCCTGAATGCCCAATTTACCAGTTTCACTCGCCTCCATTGCAACAAGCAGCTCGTCCAGCGATTGGATATCCAGAATCTGGGTGATTTTTGCTACCGCAGCCTCGCCGATTCCACGCTCGCTCATTTCTTTTTTCACTCCCTCAATGCCGATCTTGTCCAGCTTATCGATGGCCACAGTCATGTCGACCATCAGATCCGGGATGCCTGCCACTTCGGCAATGCCCGCCAGGATTTTGCGGTTGTTGAACTTGATGACGACGTTCAGATTCAGTTTGGAAAAAACCTCATCGTAAATCTGCACCAATTCTGCTTCGTACACCAAAGAGGTTGATCCCACCACATCCACGTCACACTGGTAAAACTCGCGGTAACGCCCCTTTTGAGGCCGATCTGCCCGCCAAACAGGCTGAATCTGGTAGCGTTTGAAAGGAAACGTGAGTTCATTTTGGTGCATCACTACAAAGCGGGCAAAGGGTACTGTAAGGTCGTAGCGCAAACCACGTTTGGCCAAAATCGGCGTGATGGTCTTGTACGCTTTGGAAGTGATGTCATCAGGGCTAATGCCCTTGAGGTATTCGCCACTGTTCAGGATTTTGAACAACAGGCGATCGCCTTCTTCGCCGTATTTGCCAGAGAGCGTGCTGAGGTTTTCCACGGCGGGCGTCTCAATGGGCAAGTACCCGAATTTGACAAAAACCGAACGGATGGTATCAAAGATATAATTGCGTTTGAGCACCTGATCGGGGGTGAAGTCCCGGGTGCCTTCGGCGGTGGATGGTTTCATTGTTTTGCGTTATAATTAACACATTAAATCACAGAAGAAAACTGCTTCAAAAACCGCACATCATTTTCGAACAACAAACGGATATCGGTAATGGTGTACAACATCATGGCCTGGCGCTCGATGCCCATGCCGAAGGCAAAACCCGAGTATTCTTCGGGATCGATGCCACAGTTGATCAGCACTTGGGGATCGACCATGCCGCAACCCAGGATTTCGACCCAGCCGCTGTGCTTGCATACCCGACAGCCTTTGCTGTTGCAAATAAAGCAGGATACGTCCATTTCAGCACTTGGCTCCGTAAATGGGAAAAACGAAGGCCGCAAGCGGATTTTGGTATTGGGTCCGTACATTTCGCGAGCGAAGTAGTACAGGGTTTGCTTCATGTCTGCAAAAGAAACGCCTTTGTCGATGTACAAGCCTTCAACCTGATGAAACTGGCAATGCGAACGCGCCGAGATGGTCTCGTTGCGGTACACCCTGCCCGGTGCAATGATGCGGATAGGAGGCTTTTGCGAAGTCATTACCCGCGCTTGAACTGACGAAGTATGGGGGCGCAGCAACAGTTCAGGATTGTCACGCAAATAATAGGTATCCTGCATATCACGTGCCGGGTGGTCAGCAGGCAGGTTCATGGCCGTAAAGTTGTGCCATTCGTCTTCGATTTCGCGTTCTTCTGCCACCACAAAACCCAGGCGCTCAAAAATGTGCACAATGCGATTGAGGGTAACCGACACCGGATGTCGAGAACCCAGGTCGATTGGTTCGCCCGGAGCAGTAATGTCCAAACCTGCGGCTTGAGACTTTTCAGCAGCAGCATCCGCAATGGCTTTGAGTGCTTCAAACTTGGCTTCAGCTTGTTCTTTGGCTTTATTGATCAGTTGACCAAACTCTTTTTTTTGCTCGTTCGGTACATTCCGAATTTCGCCCATCAAAGGTTTGATGACGTTATTGGATCCCAGGAACCGCAAGCGAAACTGCTCAATGGCCTCGGCATTGGCCGGATTGGCCGCCTCAATTTCCTGCAACAAGTCCTGTAATTGTTGAAATGCGTTGGCAGACATAGTGAAATTTTAAAAATCGCTGGCAAAAGTAAGCAATTTCGCTTCATGTAGAATCAATAACAATAGCGATATTGCACAGCGTTCCATTTTTAGTTGAAAAGGTGGTTTTTTGCCCGGTTACTGAGCGAAGCCGAAGTGCTGGTCACTGAGCGAAGCCGAAGTGCTGGTCACTGAGCGAAGCCGAAGTGCCGGCACTTCGGCTTCGCTCAGTGACCGGGCAAAAACCTCAACCCACATTGACATGTTTCAATCTTCCAAGCTCCGCATCTATTTTACCTGGCTTTGTTGCTTATCCGTACTGGTCGGGATACTTTTTTCGCCCTTTTTTCAGTCGATGAGTCTGTTTGGCTTTGCCATTGCGGGCTTGTGGGAGGGCATTGCCACACGGAGTACCTTCAAAGTACAATGGCGCGCTTTTTGCCGCAGGCCCGATTATTGGATTTTTGCGCTACATTTTTTCATCGTGGTACTCGGTGTTTGGTCGTTGCTCGATTTGGGCTTTTGGTTGGAGCGTTTGCGCATCAAGCTGCCGTTTTTGGTATTGCCGCTGGCCTTTTTTTTCATGCCCAAGCTCAGTACTCGCTATTATTGGGGGCTGCTGTACGCCATGATCGGTTTGCTTACGCTGACCAGTTTGGGCATTTTGACCAATTACCTGCTCCATTTTGAGGAAATTCAATTGCTGCTCAAGCAAGGCCAGGCCATGCCGATGCCCAGCGACAACCACATTCGCTTCAGTTTGTTGGTGGCCATCGGGATTGTCTCGGCGGGCTACTTGTGGTGGCAGGGGTATTATTGGAAAAAAGTCTGGGAGCGGTACCTGATTGGGGGAATGGGCTTGTTTCTGTTTGCATTCATTCACGTATTGTCTGTACGCAGTGGGCTGGCAGCTTTGTATGTGGCGCTGCTGGTATTGGGGTTGCGCTATGCCTGGGTACAAAAACGCTATGCCTTGGGGCTGGGGGTAGTCTTGGCCATTGGCGCTTTGCCCATCTTGGGCTACATTTTGCTGCCCAGTTTTAAAATGAAAGTGGATTATGCAATATATGACTTACGGATGCGCCAAAACGGCCAGGGCGCCATGCTCTCCGATTCTGAACGATTGACCACTTTGCGGGTAGGTTGGAAAATTTTCAAAGAATCACCCATCCTCGGCGTTGGCGCAGGGAATTTGGATCAGGTGGTGAATTTTCAATACCTTACCCATTACCCCCAAGCGGCGCGGGTGATGATTCCGCACAATCAGTTTGTGTATGTAGCAGCGGGTTCGGGGCTAGTTGGTCTAACACTTTTCAGTATTGCGCTATTTGTTCCGCTTTTATACCGCCACAATTATCGGGATGTCCTGTTTTTGGGTAGTTACCTGATCATTTTTGCTTCATTGATGGTAGAAGCCACTTTTGAGAATTCAATGGGGGTGGCCTTATCGACGTTCTTTTTGTTGATGGGGTTGAAGCAGATGCCTAAGGAAACCTGAAAAATAAGCCATTCAGTTGGTTGCCTTTCTCAAAAATCCCCATTAAAAAATCCTTCCCGCTTTCCCAAGCCCGTTCTTCTTTTGTACCTTGCACCCAAGATCCATCCCCATGCGCAAACTACTCGAAACCGAACAAAAGGCACTTGAGATCAATCTTGATCCATTGATTTATGGCACTTTTGCCGAAATTGGCGCTGGCCAGGAGGTAGCCCGCTATTTCTTTCAGGTGGGTGCGGCGGCAGGCACCATTGCCAAAACCATGTCGGCCTACGACAAGGTGTACTCCGACCACATCTATGGCCCTGAACCCAGTGGCCGCTACGTATGCGAATCCCGTTTGTACAAAATGCTCGACCACGAGTACGAACTGATGAATACCCGCTTGCGGCAAGAACGTCCAGAGTGTAGCTTCTTCGTATTTGCGGATACCATCTCCGCCATCAATTATTCTAAAACCATCAAAGGCGACGGCTGGCTGGGTATCCGTTTTCAATTGTCGCCCGAAGGGGAACCCAACGATTTGGTCTTGCATGTACGGATGTTGGACAACGACAACAAACTCCAACAGCAAGCCATTGGTATCCTGGGGGTCAATCTGTTGTACGCCTGCTACCGCTACAACCAAAACCCGGAAGTGCTGCTGGAGTCCCTGATCGATAGCCTGAGGGGTAGGGTCAAAGTGGACATGGTGCGCCTTACTGGTCCCGATTTTGAAGAAGTCGATAATCGTCTGCTCAGCCTTTACCTGATCAAGCACGGCCTTTCGGATGTGGCCATGTTTGGCCCGGATGGCCGCAATTTGCAGGCTTCGGAGTTTTTGTACAAAAAAGATGTGTTGGTGGTGCGGGGCAGTTTTCGGCCACCTACGATGGTCAATATGGACATGCTGAAAAGCGGCTACCATCAATTCCGTAATGAAACGGATGTTGATTCCAAAAAAACCTACCTGCTTACCGAAATTACCTTGTCCAACCTCAAACTGGAAGGCGAACTGGACGAAAGAGACTTCCTGGATCGCGCCGAAATGCTTAATGCACTTGGCCAAACCGTGATCATCTCCAATTGTGAAGAACACGCCCAATTGATCAACTACCTTGCCGACTACCGCATCAACAAAATAGGTTTGGTACTGGGGGTACAGTTTTTGTTGGAGTTGGTCAACCGCAAATACTACGAAAACCAGGATGGGAGCTTATTGGCCGCTTTTGGGGAATTGTTTACCAAAAACGTCAAAATCTACGTATATCCTGCCATGCAGGAAGGCAGCGAAGAGCTGATGACCGCGCAAAACACGCCAGTTCCCGAAGGGGCCAAGTTCCTTTATCGGCACTTGATCGACAACCACCAGATTGCCGACATCGAAGGCTACGACCACAATATTTTGCACATTTTTTCCAAAGAAGTCCTTTCGTTGGTGCGCAGCGGCAACGCTGGCTTTGAAATGATGGTTCCGACCAAAGTGGCGGGATTGATCAAGGAAAAGTTCTTGTTTGGTTATCCTTACGAACAAAAAGAATTTGAATACTGATGATGAAGTTATTGATCCCCATATTGTTTTTCGGCCTTTGGAGCGCGGGTTGCAATGATACTCCTACGGGGGCAAAAAATACTGTGGCAACCGAATCCGCAAGAATATCTACTGCCCCCAAGACAGCATTAAATCAAGAAGAATTTGACTTCGATTACCTGATGGGGCATTTTGATCCAGCCAAACATCCTGATTTTTCAAAAATAGAAACACCTTTTGCTGATCGTGCTGGAATGTATTTGAGAAAGGATGCTTACGAGGCATTCAAAAAAATGCACAATGCTGCGCAAAAAGAAGGGGTTTCCTTGAAAATCATCTCCGCAGCCCGCAATTTTGATGCCCAGAAAGGAATTTGGGAGGCCAAATGGAACGGCATCCGCATTTTGTCCAATGGTCAAAATGCTGCCAAAGCATACCCGGTGGCCAAAGACCGCGCCTTGAAAATCTTGGAATACAGCGCGATGCCTGGCGCATCTCGTCACCATTGGGGAACCGATATTGATTTGAATAATCTTTCGGATCAATGGTTTCAACAAGGCGAAGGAAAAAAAATCTACGCCTGGTTGGTCAAAAATGCAGCAAATTTTGGCTTTTGTCAGCCGTATTCGACCAAAAACGAACTGCGCCCCAAAGGCTACAATGAAGAAAAGTGGCACTGGTCGTATATGCCCATTTCCAAAAAATTGACTACTTTGGCACAGAACAAAATGAAAGACAGTATGATTACTGGTTTTTCAGGTGCTGAAACGGCAACGGAAATTGGGGTAGTGGGGAAATATGTTTTGGGCATCAATCAGCAATGCCAATAGATTACCGAGAAATAGACACTGAAAATACACTCGAACACAAAAACGTGAACCAAGCGGTATACGCATCAATTGTGAAGTCTCAAGGAGAGGGACGGAAGCAACTGGCGGTTTTAATCGACCCCGATCGACTGCGCACTCAGTCGCTTGATGCACTTATTGCATTAGCAGAACAGGGCATCGATTTCTTCTTCATCGGCGGTAGTTTGCTCATGGACGAAAAGATGGAAGAATGTCTGCACATCTTGCGCCAGTCAGTGTCCCAGCCTTTGGTAATTTTTCCGGGAAGTCCCTTGCAGATTTCAGCTCAAGCCCACGCCATTCTCTTGTTGTCGCTCATCTCAGGCCGCAATGCCGATTTGCTGATTGGACAGCACGTTATCGCTGCTCCCTACTTGAAAGCCTCCGGGCTGGAGATTATCCCCACTGGCTATATGCTGATCGACGGTGGGGTCAGTACAACGGCAGCGTATATGAGTGGTACTCAGCCCATTCCACCCGATAAAGTTGAAATTGCCGTCTGCACCGCCATGGCTGGAACTATGCTAGGGCTAAAGATGTTGTACCTTGACGCCGGAAGTGGAGCACAAAGGTCGGTTAGTCCAGAAATGATTCAGGCCGTACGGGCAGAAATAGAGGTGCCACTAATCACCGGCGGGGGTATCCGCACCCCAGAAAAAGCATATACCAATCTTCGCGCTGGCGCAGATCTGTTGGTGGTAGGCAATGTACTGGAAAAAGATCCGTCCTTGCTGACTGAAATCGCCGCAGCAGTACGTTCAGCAGGAGTGTAAATGGTATTTAGTAACGCAGAAAATCGAGAAGCAATTTTTTGCGTCATACTTAGCGATAAAAAACATGCAAGGAACAGTCATAAAGTCTACGGGGAGTTGGTACAATGTGCGCTTGGAAGACGGACAAGTACTGGAATGCCGCACTGTTGGCAAGTTGCGATTGAATGATCTTCCGCTCACCAACCCCATTGCCGTTGGGGATGAGGTTTCATTGGAAATGGAACCGGAGTCAGGCAATGGATTGATCAAAGGGGTGCTGCCCCGCAGAAATTATGTGGTAAGGCAATCGCCACGCCGCAAACACGACCTTCACCTTCTGGCCAGCAACATCGATCAGGCATTGCTCGTCACCACCATCGCACATCCAAGGCTCAAACAAGGATTCATCGACCGTTTTTTGTTGATGGTAGAACCTTACGAGATTCCAACCATCATCGTTTTCAACAAGGCTGATTTGTATGGAGATGCAGACTTCGAAGTGTTTGCCTACCTCGAAGATCTTTACCAAGGACTCGGGTATACCGTGATTTTGGCTTCCGCAAAAACGGGCGATGGGGTAGAAGAACTCAAGCTTTCCTTGAAGGATAAAGTTACGATGCTCAGCGGCCAATCGGGCGTAGGAAAATCGAGCTTGCTCAACCAAATTCAATCCAATCTGCAACTACGCGTAGGAGACATCTCGGATTACTCCGGAAAGGGACAACATACCACCACTTTTGCCGAAATGCATCCGCTCGACATCGGCGGCCAAATCATCGACACGCCTGGGATCAAAACCCTGAGTTTCATTCACCTGGAACCCAATCAAATCGCGCATAATTTTCGGGAAATCTTTGCCCTGTCTACCCAATGCCGCTTTGGCGGCGATTGTCTGCACCGCAATGAACCAAAATGTGCGGTGAAAGCGGCCTTGGAAAGGGAGGAAATCAGCCCTTTGCGATACGAAAATTACCTGCACATCCTGCAAGAGACGGAAGATTTGAATTATTGGGAACGACGGAAAAACATGTAAGTTAGGCATCAAAAAAAAAGGCGAGCACCAATTGCTCGATGCTCACCTCCCTATAGTATTAAGCTTAATTACAACCAATTTATGCTCTACTGCTTGATGATCTTCTCATAAGCAGCGGGCTGTCCATCTATTTTCAAGGACAGCAAATACAGCCCGGTAGAGAGCGTTGACAAATCCAGCCTGGTTAGGTTCTTGCCCTGATACAAGCGGAAGTTGAATTGTTTTACCGCCTGTCCATTCAAGTTGTACAAGGTTCCAGAAGCATCGCCAGAAATTTCTGAATTCAACTCAACCTGTAATACATCCTGTGTTGGAACCGGGCTAAGGCGCAAGGTTAACTTGTTGCGGAAGGCTTCCTGGACAGCAGTGGTAGGCGCAAGACCAACGGTAGGCGTAGCCACTGGCCAACGACCAGCAACTGGAACAGAAACGCCACGGTTATTGCCCCGAATCATGCTGTCACGACCAAAGTAGTACAATGGCCAGCCTTTGTAGGTCAACTGTTTGCGACCAAATACATTAATGGTTTTAAACAAGGTATCGCTTACCAGAGTAGGTACTTTCACCAGTGAATCCTGGAAAACTGGCCAAACGGCATTGTTGCTGAAATCAGCAGCAGTGTATTTGTTTTTCAACAAGGAATCGCGAGAAAAGAAATACAACGTACGGCCGTAGGCATCTACAAAATATTTTACCCGCTCAGTGCCGGGTACATACTTGCTGGTGTAGCTTACCCCGTCTAAGCCTTTCAGGTTATTGTCCATTACCATCACCGTATAGTCAGGTTTGGCTACATACCAAATTGACCCTACCCCTTCGCCTTTGGTATCTCCAGCTGCAACATCACTCACGTAATAGTACAAAGGCCAACCTTTATACGTCGTTTGTTTTTTTCCATCTGGGCGTGTAAAACTGCCAAAATCCGTAGAAGCCAAGCCTGCGCCTAAGTTGATTTTCCCACTGTAAAAAATAGGCCATGCAGCTAAGCAACCAGCTGTAGCGCAGTAAGAAGTATCCTTTTTGGCATCACGGGTATAGTAATAAAGTGTTCTGCCCAAAGAATCCACCAGGATCGAACCCAACTTGGCATCTTTTACCAGGCGGATATTTGCAGGTGAAGGAGCAACCGCGATTCCGGGTACAGCTACAGGCCAACGGCCAGGTACTGGAGAAGAAACACCCCTGGTTAAGCCACGGCGTAAGCTATCTCGGCCAAAATAATACAGTGGCCAGCCATTGTAAGTCAACTGCTTGCGCCCAAACACGTCAATGCTTTTGAACAAGCTGTCTTTCAAGGTAGAAGGAATTCTACCCAGCGCTTCGGTGTAAACGGGCCATGCCGCGTTGTTGCTGAAATCAGGGGCAGTAAACTTGTTTTTCAGCAAGGAGTCTCTCGAAAAGAAATACAAAGTACGACCGTAAGCATCAACAAGGTATCTTACTCGTTCAGTGCCAGGTACATATTTACTAGTGTACGTCACGCCATCCAGACCCTTAAGGTTATTGTCTATGAACATGATGGCATAATCAGGTTTTGCCACAAACCAATTGGTTCCTACACCTTCTCCTTTGGTATCACCAGCAGCAACATCACTAATATAATAGTACAAAGGCCAACCTTTGTATGTCGTCTGTTTTTTCCCGTCAGGGCGAGTAATGGTACCAAAATCAGCAGCGGCTAAACCAGTAGCAGCACTTACTTTGGCGCTGTAAAAAATTGGCCAGGTAGTGGCACAGCCTCCTGTACAAAAAGAAGTATCTTTTTTTGCATCACGGGTGTAGAAGTACAATGTTTTGCCGAGGGAATCGGTAAGAATAGATCCCAATTTTGCATTTTGAGCAAGCAATACATTTGGTGCTGCAGCCAAGTCACAAAGCGTTGGTGCAGCAGCTTTCCAGTCAGCAGCAGTACTTGCATTTCCAGTTGCCTGAAAAGATTGACCCGCAGTTAGCGCAGGAAGAAAAGTGTTGGCAGGCCAAATGCCATTTGCAATGGCCAAAGATGCCCGGCGATGGCCAGCTTTGCCCCACTCTACGTAATCGATTAATCCGGCAGCATTGGCAAAATTGGAGTTGGTGTACAAGCCCATTTCGCCATCAGCGAGAGGAACCGTAACCGATTGCCCTTTGACAACAGCAACTTTGCCTGGTTCGATTACTGCACTTCCACAAGTGAACGTTAGGTCAGAAATCAAGTCGTAGGCAGGGAAATTACACAGCCAGTAGGTACTGATGTTGACATTGGTGGTGCCCAGGTTTTTTAATTCAATTTCTCCGGTTGAAGAAACTTCCGTAATTACTACTTGTGCGGAAAGAGTGTTAAAAAAACCTAGAAAACACAAGCTCAGGAATAATCCAAGTGTGTTTTTTTTGTTTGCATGTTGAGCTTTAAACATAAGATTTTGGGTTTTTACCAATATGGCATTGGGTTAAAGTGAATGACTTTACCCCTATACAGCAGATTGAGTAAAAAGGAGGTGTGACCCGAAAAAAATTAAACTTGTTTTTTGCTCAACTGGTCAAAACGCCAGGTAAACCAAAGGGCCTGGGTGCTTAAAGCGATTAAAAAACCAATCCAAATACCCTTTACACCCCAGTTCAGAGAAAAAGTAAGCCAGTAAGCAATGGGCATGCCGAGTATCCAATAGGCAACAAATGAAATCAAAGAAGGCATCCGGGTATCTTCCATTCCTCGCAACAGGGAAATGCCAACAGATTGCATGGCATCCGATACCTGAAAAAAACCTGCAATAACGATCAACGATGCAGCAATGTCCCAAACCTTGGGATCGTCTATAAAAAACCGGGCCAAAGCCTGCGATCCGAACATAAAGGTTGTAGCTGGTATCAAAACCAGCCCGACGGCTAAAAGCATGGCTGCATAACCCGATAAGCGGATTTGTGCTGGATTTTTTTGACCAAATGCCTGCCCAATGCGAATGGAGCCCGCCGTCCCAATAGCCATGAGCACTACAAAAGTGGTACCTACCAAAGTCATGGCAATCTGGTGACCAGCCAGAGCGTACTTTCCCAAATGACCAACCCACACGGCCCCCAGCGCATACGCCATGTACTCGATCAAAGCTTGTCCGCTCACGGGCAATGCGATGGCAATAAAGGCTTTTGTTTTTTCCCAAACTTCTTTCCAGGATATATGCGTCTCCATAAAATGCCTGAAGCGCTGGCTGTTGCGCAAGTATACAAGCATGGCCATCAGTTGTAAAGTTATGGTCAGGATCGAGGAAACCCCCAGTCCACATAAGCCCATTCTAGCAAATCCCCAATGGCCAAATACAAACAACCAATTGAACATTGCACCCAAAACAACCCCTACCAGTGAAAAGACCAATCCGATTTTGGTCATCGAAAGGCCGTCTGTAAAATAAATGAAGTTGAAATACAACGACATCATCGGCAATTGGGCAATGAGTATCCACAAGTAGGGACTCGCCAGCGCAGCAACATCTGCTTTGTGGCCCAATACCTGAAAATTCAGATTGAGTGCGGCCAGTACCAACCCCTCTACCAGTGCAAAAAGCAAGGAAGTTATGCTGCTGGCAAACAACAGCCGCTTGACTTCAGCGGCATCTTCTCGTTCGTCTGCCGCCGCAACCAGTGGAGAGGTCATCGACAATCCGCCAATACCAATCAATGCCACCAACCAAAAGATGGGATTGGTCGCCCCGGCAGCAGCAACATCGGTGACGCCCACTTGCCCAATCATGTAGGTTCCCAGCGTAGCCAGGATCATACCACTCAATTCGGCCAAGGCGATCGGCAATCCAAGGGCGATTAAGATGCGGAGTTCGGATTTCAACATTTTTGATAAAGTTTAACTGCTCAAGCGCTAATTCAATAAAATTTTCCTTGTGTAACCCAAGTCACTGTACAACAGTTGGCATTGGCCGATTTTTGCATTGAAGAAATTCAATTAACCAAAAAAATCGAACCAATGAAACAGAACATGGGAACCATCGACAAGGTAGTCAGGATACTTGCCGCCCTCGTGATTGGGGGGCTGTATTTTGCAAATCAGATTTCAGGTACTACCGCCATTGTCCTCCTGATCGTCGCCGGAACTTTCATCCTGACCAGCTTCATCAGTTTCTGCCCACTCTATTTTCCTTTTGGGATCTCTACCCGAAAGAAGGAGGCATAAACTGGTTTCATCATCCAAATTCAATTCAACAATGACCATCGAAAAGATCATCAAGAACAAACAGTGCACCATCGTAGACGTTCGTACACCCGCCGAATTTATGGGTGGACAGGTAGCGGGCTCGATAAACATACCTCTGCAAGAAATTCCGCAACGGCTGGATGAACTCGAAAAATTACCAAAGCCATTGGTATTGTGTTGTGCCTCGGGCATCCGCAGCAGCCAGGCCCGTGTTTTTTTGGTTCAACAAGGCATCGAATGCGTCAATGGCGGTTCGTGGCAAGATGTAAATTTTTATCAAGCTCAAACCGTATAACGCAATGATCAACACAATTAAAAAACTCCTGGGGATTGGCCCGAAAGTGGACTATGCACAATTGGTAAAAAACGGCGCGGTGATCATCGATGTGCGTACCAAAGCAGAGTATCAGCAAGGTCACATCAAGGGCTCGACCAATGTTCCCTTGAACAACCTCTCCAACCATTATTCAAAGCTGGACAAAAACAAACCCATCATCACTTGTTGTGCTTCCGGCATGCGCAGCGCCCAGGCCAAAAACATCCTCAAGGCAAACGGGTATGCCGAAGTATACAACGGAGGCGGGTGGTTAAGTTTACAGCATAAAATTCAATAGCATGGAACCGCACTTCTATCAGGTTGACATCAACTGGAACTCCGAACGGAAAGGCATGATGTGCTCTCCGGAACTGAATCGTGAGGCCAACCATTGCATTGAAGTGGCCACTCCGCCGGAGTTTCCCAAAGGGATTCCAGGGATATGGTCGCCTGAGCATTTGTTCACTGCAGCAGTGAGCAGTTGCTTGATGACTACGTTCTTATCCATTGCAGAAAACTCGAAATTGGTGTTCACCCATTTCAGTTGCAAATCCCAAGGCAAATTGGAGCAAGTGGATGGAAAATTCATGATGAGCGAAATCATTCTGGAACCGACAGTGACCATTGTTGAAGAAAAAGACCGAGATCGCGCAGAAAGGGTACTGCAAAAGTCTGAAGCTGCGTGCCTTATTTCCAATTCGGTGAAATCAAAAATCACCATGATCACTACAATCAACGTAAACTAGATGAAACAACGAATGCTATCCAACTGGACGTTTAAAAGAGCCATCTACTTGCTGATGGGCAGTTACATCGTTTTTCAATCCATCTCAGATCAACTATGGATAGGAGCGGCAATGGGTACCTACTTTGCAGCAATGGGCTTGTTTGGATTTGGTTGTGCCTCGGGCAATTGCTACAATCCCAATTACAATAAGGAAACGGTTGCAGAACATGCAGTTCAGTTTGAAAAAATCAGCCCCCAATAAGGCTCTTTGAGCCAATGACGAACACTGTGAATTTTAAATTATCGTATTCCCTTTTCAACATCACACCTTGTTATTGAGCAGTATCTCGATTAAGCCAAAACGGACAGATTATTTTAACCAGTTTAAATAATTGTTTTCAAACCGGCTTTATGAAAAGAGTACTCATCCTAGGTGCTGGAACCGCCGGAACCATGATGGCCAACCATCTTCATCACGAGTTGGACGCCAAATCATGGGAAATAGCGGTTGTAGACCATCGACAGGAACACCACTACCAACCAGGATACCTTTTTTTGCCTTTTGACATCTACCAACCCGAAGACATTATCAAGTCTACCCAAGACTTCATACCCAGAGGGGTGCAGCTGATCAGCGAAAAGGCAGAAAAAATCCTTACTACAGATAAACAGGTCTTGTTGCAGAATGGAGATTTTATCCCTTACGATATCCTCATTATTGCCACAGGTTGCAACATTGCCCCGGAAGAAACGCCAGGCATGGATGGGGCAGAATGGAGAAAGTCCGTATTTGACTTTTACACTTTCGAGGGATCGCTAGCCCTCAGAGATAAGCTCCGCGAATGGGAGGGAGGCAAATTAGTGGTACACATCACGGAAATGCCCATCAAGTGTCCCGTCGCTCCACTCGAATTTGCATTCCTGGCCGATTCTTATTTCAAGCACAAAAAAATGCGGGACAAGGTGGAGATTACTTTTGTAACCCCCTTGAGTGGCGCGTTCACCAAGCCCAAAGCCACTGAAATACTAAGCCACTTATTGGTTGATAAGCACATCCAGCAAGTGAATGATTTTGGCATCAAAAAAGTAGACAACGAAAACAAACAGATCATCGATTATGAAGGCCGATCGGTTCCCTTCGATTTGTTGGTAACCGTGCCTACCAATAAAGGCGATGCTTTGATCGAACGATCCGGGATGGGGGATGAACTCAACTATGTTCCCACTAGTAAAGCCACCCTGCAATCCTTGAGTTATCCAGAGATTTTCGTACTGGGCGATGCTTCCAATATACCCGCCTCCAAAGCAGGGTCTGTAACCCATTTTGAAGCAGAGATCCTAACGGAAAACATCCTCCACTTCATTAAAGACGAACCACTCAAAGCAGAATTCGACGGCCACGCCAACTGTTTCATCGAAACGGGCAACGGCAAAGCCTTGCTGATTGATTTCAATTATACCCACGAGCCTGTAGAAGGAACCTTTCCTTTCCCAGGAGTAGGACCTTTGCGTCTGCTCAAGGAAAGCCGCATCAACCACATGGGCAAACTGGCTTTTCGCTGGATATACTGGAACATGCTGCTAAAAGGTACCCACATTCCTTTTGTATCCACCACGATGCAAACAGAGGGAAAACATTTCTAAACCATTAAATAAAAAACACCATGGAAAAAGTCATTTCTGGAAAAACCGTCAAGGTTAACGAAGAGGGCTACCTCACCGATTTTTCACAATGGGACAAATCAATTGCACTTGAAATAGCCAAAGAAGAAAGCATCGCCGAGCTTGGCCCCAAGCATTGGGAGGTAATTGAATACTTGCAGGGACAATTTAAACAAGAAATACCCCTGAGTATTCGAAAGATCAACAAAAGTGGGGTTGTGGATATCGAGGAATTTTATGCACTATTTCCACAAGGTCCACTGAAAAAAGCCTCCAAAATTGCTGGTATCCCCAAACCTGCAAGCTGTATCTGATTCTTCATCCATATAAACCAATATCATGAGCGAATACAATGGTGAAGTAAAAAAAATGATGATCATCCTCTCCAAAGCCACCCTGGAGAACGTCTATGCCGCTTTTGTCCTGGCCAATGGGGCTCGGATGGAAGGCATCGAAGCGGAGATCTTCTTTACTTTCTTTGGCCTGGAAGCCATCAACAAGTCCAAACTAGAGCACCTGCATACTGCAACCGTGGGCAATCCTGCCATGCACATTCCCACTTTGCTGGGCATGCTTCCGGGAATGGAAGCAATGGCAACCAGCATGATGAAAAAGGAAATGGAAAAACTGGACATGCCTGATGTGCATGAATTCCTGGACATTCTGAAAGCCTCAGGCGTAAAACTTTGGGCTTGCAAATTGGCGATGGAAATGTTTCACCTGAAAAAAGAAGACCTGTACGATGGCGTTTCAGGCGTACTTACGGTTGGTGACTTTTATAAAGAAGGGGCCGGATTGGGCACTCATATGTTGTTTGTTTAACCATCTGAATACTTTGATTTAAAGAAGGGAAAAGTGGAAAAAATCCCATGCGTTAGCGCGGGTTCAAATTCTCCAACTTTTCCCTATCTTGCCCACAAAAAAAGCATGCAACACTTGAAACCATTAGCACTATTTATTGCTTTTTTAGCCCTGTTTAGCTGTGAATCAGGTACCCAAACAACCATACAAGTCGTAAAAAAAGCCGCCAAAACCTATTCCGCCTTTGTCGGCACCTACACCCGCAAAGAAGGCCATGTAAACGGCAAAGGAGAGGGGATTTACCTGTACCAACTCGATAGCGCAACGGGCTATCTGGATAAAATTGGGGTGCAAGGAGAAATTGTCAATCCATCTTTTTTGACGCCCAGCGCTGATGGTCAATACTTGTATGCCGTAGAAGAAATTGGCGCGAATGTAGACAAAGCGGGGCGGGTGGTAGCCTACCGCCAGGCTGGAGATCACCTCGAAAAAATCAATCAGCAATCGACTTTTGCCTTTGCACCTTGCCATGTAAGTACAGACAGCAAAGGTCGGTATGTCTTTGTGGCCAATTATGCAGGGGCTATTGCTGCATATCCCATTGCAAAAAACGGTGGCTTGGGTGAAGCCATTTACAAAGAAGCCTTCCAAGGCAAAGGCCCCCATTCCAGACAAGATGCGCCGCACCCGCATAGTGTTAATCTTTCTCCAGATGATCGTTTTTTGTATGTTCCTGATCTGGGTACAGACAACATCTACAGCTACTCCATCAATTATGAAGATGCGAAAAAACCACTCACCCGGGTTGGTGCAACCAAAATTCAGGCTGCTGGAGGGCCCCGTCATTTTACATTTCATCCAACCCTCAATAAGGCCTACGTGGTCAACGAACTGAGCTGTAAAGTAACGGAAATGAATTGGGACAAAGCCACGGGTATGCTGGATACGGTAGCCAGCATCAGCACCTTGCCTGCTGGTTTTAAAGGAAGCAACACCTGTTCCGATATCCACATCACCCCCAATGGTCAATTTTTGTATGCTGCCAATCGCGGCCACAACAGCATTGCCGGTTTCAGCATTGCTGCAAATGGAAAACTGAGTTTGATTGGTCACGCTTCTACCCAAGGTGAAGTGCCACGCAACTTTGCGATCTCTCCTGATGGCCGTTTCCTGTATGCTGCGAATCAAAATTCAGACAACATCCTTATTTTGAGTATTGGCCCTGATGGAAAGCTAAAATTCAAGAAGGAAGAGAAGGTGTTTACGCCGGTGTGTGTGCGTTTTGGAAAGTGAGGTCTGTTTTAGGCACAAAATATTTTTAAAAATAAAAAATAAAACTATTTTTGTTTCAGATTAAACGCCTGAAGCAAATGATAAAAAAAGATGCCCTGTGGAAAGCCATCATTGAAGATTTGATTGAAGATTTCATCCATTTCTTTTTTGAAGAGTATGCGCATTTAATTGATTTTGAACATGGATTTGAGTTTCTGGACAAAGAACTGCAACACATTGTACCAGAAAGCGAAACTCAAAACCGGCATGCGGACAAACTCATCAAAGCAAAGCTAATTGATGGCTCCACAATTTATTTTTTATTGCACATTGAAGTACAAGGTTATAAAGATGAGTTTTTCGACAGACGAATGTTTGAATATGGCTATCGCATTGAAGATCGATTTAAGCTTCCTTTGACAGCTCTGGCCATTTATACTCACCCCAATCGAGATACTCATTTTCGATCCTATCAACGAGCGTTTTTAGGAACGAAACATCATTATGAATTTCATACTTATGTACTTGTTGATCAAAATTTAGAGGAGCTTTTGCAAAGCAATAACCCTTTTGCAATCGTATTGGCAACCGCTTGGTTAGGACTAAAGCGAAAACCTAATGATTCGAAATTGTTCAGTTTTAAAAAGGAACTGATTTGGAATTTGTACAAAAAAGGATACCCTAAGGCAAAAATTGCTGCACTACTTGATTTCATTCGTTACTACGTGAGCTTTACAAATTCAGAATTTTCCAGTAAATTTGAAGAAGAAATTGATTTACTCATCCAACCAAATCAACCCATGGGGATTCAAGAAGCAATCAAAACCGAATTGATAAAAATAGGAGAGGCTAAAGGTATCGAGAAAGGCATTGAAATTGGTCAAGCTAAGGGCATCGAAATTGGTGAAACCTCAGGCGAAGAAAAAGGCCTCAAATTTGCTGCCGCACAACTGCTTCTGAAAGGCTTCCCTCCGGAACAGACTGCAGAATTGCTGAGCTTACCTTTGGAAAAAGTAATGGAAGTGGCTGCGGAAATCGCTGAAGGAAATATTCCTCAGTCAGGTATCGAAGAAGAGTAAGCAACAAACGGCCTACTCTTCTTCAAATCACGCAATCGGCTTTTCCAACACCAGAAATTCCAATTGCTGGGTCGTGATCTCAAATTTTGGATTGGGACTAAAAGGCAAAACTTCCCCCGTTTTTTGATAGCCATGGCGCTCATACCAGGCAACTAGCTCCGTTCGTACGGACAAAACAGTCATGAAAATAGCTCGACAGTTTTGTTCTTTCGCCACTTCTTCGGCCTTTCTCAACATCTGTTTGCCAATGCCATTGGCTTGCACCACAGGCGAAACCGTCAGCATTCCTAGATACAAACGATTGTCTTTTTTTTGCAAACGAACACAACCGATGATGGTACCAGATGATTCATCACAAAATTTCAGGAAAGTTGTTCCTGGTTCACTGAATACTTCGGTCAAATCTTCAACATCAGTGCGCAAACCCTGAATTAAGTCTGCTTCGGTAGTCCAACCTTGTTTGGCTCCATCTCCACGATAGGCGCTGTTGATCAACGCCACTAGCGCAGGAATATCCTGGGCTGTTGCATGCAATATCATACGTTACAATAAGTTATACTGAAAAAATTAGGAACTATGAAGAAATAAATGACACCTTTAAACGCAGCTATTTTGAGCTTAGTCAACTATCTTTTGAGGCGAATAGCAAGCCTATTTAACGAGAAAGATAGGATGAATAAGCTCAAAAGAGCAAAGTGAAAAGGTGGCAGTTATTTTTTCATCGTTCCTTAGTCCCATTCTGTATGGAAAATACCAGCCCGATCCGTACGCTCATAGGTATGAGAGCCAAAGTAATCGCGTTGTGCTTGTACCAAATTCAACGGCAACCGTCCACTGCGGTAGGCATCGAAATAGGTTAAGCTGGCCGATAAGCCGGGTGCTGGAATGCCACTCTTGATTGCAGCGCCCACTACTTTGCGAATGCCTACTTCATCTATCTTGAGTTGAGCCGCAATGGTTTCGTCCAACAACAAGTTGGGAAGATCAGGATTTTTGTGATAAGCGTTGCGGAAATCCTCCAGCATTGCTGCGCGAATAATGCACCCTCCCCGCCAAATCCGGGCAACGGTTTCCATATTTACCCCATAATTGTATTCCTTCGAAGCATCCGTCAACTGTGCCATCCCTTGAGCATAGGTCACGATGAAACTGAAATACAGTGCTTGCTCAACGGCTTCTAATAATTCAGATTGATCTGTTTCAATTTTTTGTGCCGTGCCATAGAGCGCTTCTGCTTGCAGTCGTTCAGATTTCAAGGCCGAAAGCTCCCGCAAGGAAACCGCCATATCGATGGTTGGAACAGGAACACCCAAGTCCATGGCATTTTGTGAAGTCCATTTCCCCGTGCCTTTTTGTTTGGCCTGATCCAGGATCATGTCTACCAACATCTGGTCACTCAAGGTATCATTCACCGTAAAAATATGGGCGGTGATTTCTATCAAAAATGAACGCAGTCGTTCTGTATTCCATTTTGCAAAAAGGGTATGCAATTCTACATTGCTCAAACCCAAGCCCCTTTTCAGAATGTCGTATGCCTCTGAAATGAGTTGCATGAGGCCATATTCAATGCCATTGTGTACCATTTTGACATAGTTGCCCGAAGAACCGGCGCCCAGGTAGGCCACACAAGGATCCCCATTGACTTTGGCCGATACTGCTTCCAGGATGGGGCGAACCAGTTCATACGCACTTGCATCTCCGCCTGGCATGATGCTGGGTCCAAAACGAGCTCCATTAGAACCTCCCGACACACCAATGCCCATAAAATGGATACCTTTGGCACTGAGGTAGGTTTCGCGACGGTTGGTATCGGCAAAAAAAGAATTGCCTCCATCTATGATCAGGTCTCCTTTATCCAGTAAGGGCAATAAGCTATCGATTACCGCATCCACTGGATTTCCGGCAGGAACCAGCAACATCACTCTGCGAGGCTTTTTCAACGCAGCGATGAATTCTTCTTTGGAGGTAGTGCCCTGTACGGGCTTCCCCTGGCCTTCATCGTCCAAAGCATTGGCTTTGGCGAGGTCTGTATCCAAACCAATCGCTGAAAAGCCATGATCTGCTACATTAAGGATAAAGTTTCGCCCCATAACTCCGAGGCCAACCATACCAAAGTCAAATTGCTGTGACATAAAATAGGAATAATGAATGAATTAAATTGAATGCTATTTAATCTATTTGCGAAGTTCAAATTCGGTCTTAATCAGCCCAATTCTTACGCCGCCAAGATACTACTTTACCCAAATTGAGATAAACGTTTAGGGTTCTTTTTCCAATTGCTTTACTTTTTCAGGGACCTGAGCTGAGTTATTTGATACCCAGGAAACAAACCCGCCTCTCATAATGTTGGCTCAGAATATTCCATCTTCTAATTTATCTTTGGGTTTATTTTTACCCAAACACAACCCAAGCACCCAAGCGAATCAACATGAAAAAGACGGATAATCACATTTTGGTCATCTTTGGCGCCTCTGGCGATTTGACCGAACGGAAGTTAATCCCGGCCGTTTTCAATCTGCACAGTCGCGGTTTTTTGCCCGACAATTTTGCGGTCGTAGGCGTAAGCCGTTCTGCTTTTAGCGATGAAGCCTATCGCGAAAAAGTTGTTTTCCAAAACAAACACCTCAAGGATGTAAATGGAAATGGGGATCGAGCCAAGTTTGCAGCGCGAATTTATTACCATGCCATGCAAACCAACAATCCGGCAGACTACCCAGCATTTAGAACCCGACTGAAAGAAATCAGCGAGGAACGCGAAACGGGCGACAATTACATTTTTTACCTGTCTACACCACCCAGCCTTTACGAAATCATTCCCCGCAGTTTGGCCGAAGTTGGCCTGCACCGCGAGCTGGATGGCTGGAAACGCTTGATCATCGAAAAGCCATTTGGATACAATCTGGAAACTGCATTGGATCTGAATAAAAAATTACTCGAATATTTCAGTGAAGCCCAATTGTACCGCATCGACCACTATTTGGGCAAGGAAACCGTACAAAACCTGCTGATCACCCGCTTTGGCAACAGCATTTTTGAACCCATCTGGAACCGCAATTACATCCAGCACATTGAAGTAACTGCGGCAGAAACAGTAGGTGTTGAAAAACGGGGCGGCTACTACGATGGATCAGGTGCCATGCGGGATATGGTACAAAATCACCTCCTCCAGTTGGTCGCACTGGTTGCAATGGAGCCTCCAGTACAAGCCACCGAAACCAGCATCCGCAACGAACGCATGAAATTGTTTCAATCGCTGCGCCAATTGTCGGATGAAGACATCCAGAACAACGTCATTCGAGGTCAATACACCCAATCCAAAGTCAAAGGAGAAAATTTTCTGGGGTATCGGGAGGAAGAAGGTGTTGCCAGAGATTCGCGTACCGAGACTTACTTTGCCATGAAGTTTTTCATCGACAACTGGCGCTGGTCAGGTGTACCATTTTACATCCGTACGGGCAAACGTTTGCCTACCCGGGTGACCGAAATTGTCATCCATTTCAAGCCTACGCCTCATCATTTGTTCGCCAAAGGCAATGGATTGCCCAATGTCGGAAACATCCTGGTGATTCGCATCCAGCCCAACGAAGGGATTCTGCTCAAATTTGCCATGAAAATTCCCGGAGAAGGCTTACACGCTACCGATGTCAACATGGACTTCCATTACAGCGACCTCAGCGATGCCTACATCCCTGAAGCTTATGAGCGGTTGCTTCTCGATTGCATCCAGGGTGACGCCACCCTTTACGCCCGTGGAGACGCAGTGGAGGCGGCCTGGGAATTTGTCGACCCCATCCTGAAAGCCTGGGAATCCAATCCAGAGATGAAAATATATGGCTATCCATCCGGCACTTGGGGGCCTGAAAATGCCGATGATTTGATTGAAGGCGATAACATTACCTGGCGCTATCCATGCCGCAACCTTACCGATGACGGCATTTATTGCGAACTATAAGTATCTTGCTAAGTATGCCGCAAAAAATCGGGAAGTAATTTTTTGCTTCATGCTTAGCAGATTTGCAAATTATGAGAATACACTTAAAATCCTGTACGCGTATACTCCCTGGTCAGCCCATTTTGTCCGCTCAATTGGAAGCACAGAGTGGGCTGGCCGCAGGGTGGGCAGAAAAAAATACGGGCGTCTTGCGCAGATACTGGGCAGATTCAACTGAAAACGTGACTTCCCTTGCGGCAGCCGCCTTACAATTGGCCTTGGATGAAGCACAATTGATCTGTGCCGACCTCGACATGCTGCTTTATGCTGGCGCTTCTTTTGATCACCCCATTCCCCACAATGCCTGTCTGATCAAGCAAGCTTTGGAAAAAGACGGTGCAGCCGCATTCCCCTGTTTTGATGTGGATGGTACTTGTTTGAGTTTTTTGCACGCCATGGATATTGCTCACCTATACATGCAGCATCGGGGCTTTCGCCGAGTTGCTATTGTATCTGCCGAATTGCCCTCCCGAGCCTTAAATCCAGCTGACGCCAAAACCTACACCTTGTTTGGGGATGCAGCGGTTGCCGTGATCCTGGAAGCTACCGAGACGGGTGGATACGAACCTTTTCCGGCCTACTTTATCAATCAGTCGGAAGGTGCTCAATTGGCCATGGTACCTGTGGGGGGAATCAAAAATCGAGGTTTAGAACTTGACCCTGCGGAAGGCGCGCACTATTTTCAAATGAATGGCCGTCAACTCATCTCCATGACCCTGCGCCATTTGGATGATTTTCTCTTCGTTTTGGCCCAAAAAACCGGGCAGACACTATCGCAATACAACTACATCGTGCCCCACCAAGCCAGCAGGTTTGGCAATGAGTATTTTATGCAACGTTATGGCTTATCGGAGGAACAAGTAATCAATACCCTGAGCGACTATGGCAACTGCGTTGCGGCATCTATTCCGCTGGGAATCTTCGAGTTGTATCAGCAGGGGAAATTGCAAGCGGGCAAAGACGTACTGTTGATTGGCACTGCTGCTGGATTATCGATCGGTGCCCTGAGATTGAAATTTTAGACATGCCCTTAGATTTTACCAACCCCTTTACCCCTGGATACGTCTATCTCAAAAAAATCCGACATGAAGAAGTTAATATTGTTTAGCACCCTTTGTCTTTTAGTGACTGCGATCGCCTGCACGTCAAAAGAAGAAGATCAACTTTCTACTTTGAACATTGGCAATGTCGATCACTTTGCCTTCGGCACTTATTATGGACGCTGCTTCAGCAATTGTACCTACGTGTACAAACTAGAAGGCGATGGCCTTTATCCAGATTTGATCGACCGGGGTTATCCCGACACTACCCTTGCCTACGATACCAAATCCCTCACCACAGATGCGGTGAATTCTGCAAAAACATTGCTCAAAGATTTTCCAGCAGATTTGTTGAAAGAAAAGGAACAAGTGGGTTGCCCGGATTGCGCCGATCAAGGTGGCTTTTATGTAGAAATCAAACAGGGAAAAACCACCCGCAGCTGGAGAATTGATACGGATGACAATCAGATTCCAGCCTACCTGAGTGCATATACGGCCAAGATTCGCAAAACCATGGACGGTCTGGCTAAATAAGCTTCTCGACTTTTTAAAAAACTCACCGCACGCATATAACCGCAGAGTAACGGAGTTGACGCAGAGTTTCGCTAAGTTTTTTAGAATTAAGGAGGTTGCCACCTGCGGTGGCTGGAGATCGTGCTCCAGCAGTATCGTGCTTAAATCAACTGTTAGGACTTGATTTAGGTCAACGAACCAACCTTCAACAACGGCGACCTCCGCAGCCTCTCCGCACCGAAGGTGCCTCTAAAAAAACTCCGCGAAACTCTGCGTCAACTCCGTTACTCTGCGGTTAAAATGCGTAATTTGAGTTAAAACGATTGGGTGCAGGTAAAGGTGCTTTGGCTACAATTCTACCTCCGCTGCATGGCCAAAAACTCCACCAAATCCCGAATTTCCCGCTTCGACAAGACCTCTCCCATCAAGGGCATACTCGAAGGCGTATTTTCCCGGCTCGCAATTCTGGAAACCTGAATCACCAAAGGCTCTGCATCCGATGTCTTCAACTTCAGCACCGTTTCTGTCTCTTCTTCCAGGACGCCAAAAACCTCCTGGCCATCTTTGAGCTTGAGCGTTACGGTACCATATCCAGGCGCCAAACGCGCACTTGGCTCGATCAAAGCTTGCAAAAGCTGCTCGCGCGACAAGGTGCGGCCAATCTCCGTCAAGTTTGGTCCAGCATTGCCTCCTTCTCCGCGAATGGCGTGACAACGCGTACATTGCGCCGCCGAGTTGTAGTTGAAGATATTGCGGCCTTCAGCCATGTTGCCACCATACAAAGCATCCGTGAATGCATCCAATGGCGAAGAACCCGGTTTGAGGGCATCCATTTTGGCTTTCAGACTGGCCACGCCAGATGCATCGATGGCTTCTTTGAGTTCCAGCCGCAAGCTGGGCGGCAGTTTTTTGTCTTGTAGTTGCTGTACCAAATCTTCGAGGATGGTTTGGGTTTTGTCTGCACTCAGTTTTCCCAGTACCACCAGCAATTGCTGCTGCTCACGGATTCCGCCTTTGCTAAACACCGATTGAACAATCCCAGGCAAGGTTGCTTTGGTCACGTTTGAATTGTTGAGCAACCCAAGCGCTACTGTGCGCAAACTTTCTTCCTTGTCTTCCATGCCACTTTTGATCACCGATTCCATTTGGTCGTATTTCAAGCGGTTCAGGGCAGTCAATGCCGCAGCTCTAACTTTGGCATTGGTATTTTCGTTGTAAATTTTTGCCAGTGCGTTATTGGAGTCATTGAGGTCCAAATTGGCCAACAGGCCAGCCACGGCTATCAAGGTTTCAGGATTGCTTTCTTTCAAAAAATCCGCGACAAAAGGCTTGATTTTGGTGCGTGCCAGTGCAGCATCGCGATCCAGTTTGCCTCGAAAACGGCCATCCACCCGGTCGGTCAACGAAGGACTAGCCCAGGAACCAATAGTGGCCAATGCTTCCGCCTTGATGTTGTCCTGGATATCGGTACGGGTTGCAAAAGCAATCAACAGATCCAGCTCTGTTGCGCCACCCACCCGCAACGCAGCGTTGATGGCGCGGCGCAACAATGGCTCGGACGTAAATCTTTTCTCCTTCAAAGTGGCAGCCAAAGCAGGCAATGCCGCAGGGATCGACAAATCATCGTTGATGGCACGGGCTGCCTCGGTCACCACATATTCATCGGCGTCATTCAGGAACAGGGCGATCTTTTCGTTTTTCAATTTTCTCAACACCAATACCGCCGCAGTGCGCAGCGCTTTGCTGGGGTTGTTGGCCAGCGCAATGAGTGGCTCAGCCTGCCCAATTCTGGACAAAGCCAATACGGCCGCATGGCGGATGTAGAGGTCTTCGTCGTTGTTTGCTTTCAACAGTTCAATCAAGGGTTGTACCGCAGGGGCAAACGCGATTTGTCCCAGTGCTTCCGCTGCATAAAAGCGCAAACGAGGATTTTCGTGTTGCAAAAATGGAATCAACTCTGGCCCAACTGAGGCAATATTTCCATCTCCCAGCATTTTGACTGCTTGCACGATGATTTCAGAATCGGCATCTTTCAACAAGGGTAGGAGGGAAGTGGCATATTTTGGATTGACTCGCGTCAACTGACCTACGCCCCAAATGCCGTGAATTCTGGCCAGTTGATTTTCGCGTTGAGTGATGGCCTGGGTCAAAATTGGCAACCCTTTGCTGCCGCGATTTACCAGTTCGAATTGGGCTTTTTGGCGAATGCGCATGTCGCCATATTTGAGCAACTCGCCCAATTTTTCGTTGGTTTGCGTTTCGTAATCCAGGGCCATCAGGCGCTTAGTTTCCTTGCGCTCGGCGGCAAGGTCGTTCTTATCTGCTGTTACGTCTACTTTCCAAACCCGGCCATAGTTTTTGGTGTCCCATCCATTTACCCAGTCGGCCACGTACAAAGCACCATCAGGACCGAATTCGATGCCAGTTGGCAAAATTCCGGTCACCAGATTGGTTTCGCTTTTCAATTCAAAAGAAGCGCCTTTGGGTTTGAGGTCGAAAGCCCAGATCGGAGAGCGGCTAGGTGTACCGACAAACTCTACCAGGAAGAATTTGTTTTTCCAGGCCGATCCCAGTGCCGTTCCAGGGTTGTACACCATCCCGGTTGGGCCGTTGTGGTAGTTCATGATCGGAGGAACGATGTAGGCCGCTTGACCTTCCCAGCGGGGCTTGTACAGTTTTTCGTCCATCCACACGTTGTACTTGTTGTTTTTTGGGTCGGTATACTTGCCGTATTGCCAGTTGGAGCGCCAGCCCGCATCGGAGCCTTCTACAACGTGTACCAGGCGCTCGCTTTCTCCGGGATGGTCGCCATCGTTGTCGGAAGAGATGAGGTTACCGTATTCATCAAAAGCAAATTCGTGAGTGTTGCGCAAACCGGTTGCGAAAATTTCAAAATCGCTGCCATCGGGATTGGCGCGGGAAATAAGGCCAGAGTTGGGATTGGGCAGTTTCTTTCCATCAACGGTGGTGATGTTGGCCCCAATATCGCCAATGTTCCAGTAAATCCGGCCATCCGGGCCTTCGGTAACGCCCGACATGCCGTGGCCACTAAAGCCAATGTGCACCGCGTATCCGGTTGCGAGAGAAGTCTTTTTGCCTACTACACCTTTGTCGTATTTGATTTTCCAAAGGTCGGGAGCAATGGCCACGAAGATGTTTTTGGCGGTCACCAGGAGGCCACCTGCTACATCGGTAACTTCGTTGTAAAAGTCGTTTAGGATGCGGGTCGATTTATCGGCCATGCCATCGCCATCCTGGTCTTCGAGGCGCCAAATTTCGTCGCGCTCAACGGCTAAATCGTGCCAATCGTGAACGCCATCGTTGTTGACGTCTTTCAGCCATGCGTTTTCTTTGCTGCGCTCAGGCGCAAAGATTTTGTGCAAAAAAGCCCGGCGCTCTTCTACACTTTGCAGGCCAATGGATTCGGTCATCCAGTCGCGGTGACCACGAATGTCGAATTCCGAGTTTTTTTGGCGGTTGGTGCGGTTGAGGTACACGCGGCCCAGGTTGTCGATGTCCATGGCCACCGGGTCGGGGGCAAGGGAGTCGGTGGCCCAGAGGCTCATTTGGATGCCGTCGGCCAGTTTGATCGCGGTTTTTCCCTGCAAATCTTTCGCTTTCTGCATGGCCTTGGCTGAGCTTTCCTGAATGGAAATCACCTCAGGCAGTTTCATACAGGAGTAGATGAGCAGCATGAGCATTGCGAATAGCGGAAGCTTTTTACTAATGTTGGTTTTGAATGCCATAGTTTAGATTTTTAGAGTGTGTTTGGAATTCTTTTTTGCGCTGCAAATGGCTAAAATTAGCCCCTGTTTCGTTCCGAAAATGCTCATGTAGCGCTGCTACACTCCGCTTTTCGTGCCTCACAGGGGCTAATTTTAGCTCATTTTCGCTTGCAAACCAGAATCCCAAACACACTCTTTTGCGTTGATGTGATTGTCAAAGAGCGATAAATTTAAAGCATTCACACCCATTTTCGGCAGGAAAGTTTGGAGAAATTGTAAAAATTCATCCAATTCGTATTTTTGATCAATGCCTAGCATAGACTATTCATCTTAGTATGTTGAGATGAAATTGATTGAATTTATCTTGGTATACTAAGATGAATTTTTGGCTTTCAATAAGGTTGAGGCGCATCCTGAAACTTCGAAAGGGCAATCGACAATCCTGCATTGGTTTGACCGTTGGCTGGTACAAGGTGGGTTTCCTGAATTGGTATTTCTACCCGAAACCCTACACAAACGCACCATCGAGGAATACCTTGACTTGATGCTTTACCGTGATTTAACCGAGCGTTTTTCGATCAGACATCCAGCCTTATTGAAGTATTTGCTCAAATACACCCTATCCAATATTGCACAGGCGAATAGCATCACTAAAATTTACAATGATGTAAAGTCTCAGGGCTATGAATTAGCCAAGAACACCTTATTTGATTACATCTCTTACTTGGAAGAAGCCTTTATTCTGTTCAAAGTCAACATTTGGCACCGCTCGGTGAGGGTACAAACGGTGAATCCAACCAAGTTTTATGGCATTGACCCTGCTTTCAAATATGCCCTGAACATGGGGGAAGATACTGGCCGGGTTTTGGAAAACGCAGTATTTTTGCACCTGCGGCGACAGGGCTTTTCCCCCCATTACTGGATGGACAAACAGGAACTGGATTTTTATTGGGAAAATGGCCAAGCCATCAATGTTTGTTTGAACATGGCACAACCCGGTACCCGTGAGCGCGAGATCAAAGGAATGGTTGCTGCGTTGGAATTCCTCGATTTGCCAGAGGGGTATATTTTGACTAGGGATCAAACGGAGGATGTGCAAGTGGGGAATAAGAAGGTTTTGGTGCGGCCAGCCTGGCGGTATATGCTGGGGAAATAAGCCATTGGTGCTTGCATGACTAGCTAAAGTGGTTGAACCCTGAATATTTTGCTTAAACCATCTACCCATTCGCATCATTCCCTTTCGAACCAATGCAAATCAAAACGATCCGAAATTTTAGGAAACTCAGCAAGCAATTCCCCATCCGAGAAGCGAAAGAAATGGAAAGAACCTTTCGCAAAATCTTTGTTTTTGGCCTCTGCTTCATACTTTTTTCGTAAAAAGTTAAAGGCAGGAGACTCATCCCTGTCAATAAAATTAAAACTGGCATCTCCGATGCTTGGAATACCCACATCTTTGTTGAAAAAAGAGCCCCTCAAATCTCCATGTGGAAAGAATTCAAGCGTATAGATTGAGCCAGTTACCAAAAAGTGTAGCCTCAATGTTTGATCAAAATTTACCTGTAAGACGCTAAAACTGTGCAGGGCATACACAGATTTGACCAGCCCGTTTTTTACAAAGGATTCAGGTATTTCTTCCTGAGTAGTCCATTCCAATTGGCCATTCAAGTCATATTTATTCAAATAAAAGCCTTCGTTGCGTTTTTTTTGATCGGTCCAAAGGCCTACTCCCCAGGTATAGATGGCATTGTTTTTGGGGTCAATGAGCAGTGAGGCCATATCGCTTTGACTGATGTTTGTGTCAAAATATCCTGCTCCCTGGAGCATCCGAGGATTGGTGACACTGTACATACCCAAGTTTTTATTAATGGTCAAATCCAACATAAAATCAGCTTGAGCTTTGCCTTTAAAATCAACTTTCAATATCCGAACTTTAGTGTCATGTACCAGGCCTGGGGTATAATGGCTCACGAAATACATCTCATTGTCCGAGTTGCCATAATAAGACCAATCCGAATATGCACCGTTTTTTTCAATCAACGGAAGCTCGAGGGTAATTTCACGTTTTGTCATATTTTCATTATCCCAGGCATGGAGAAAATAGATTTTTTTGGCCGGAATCCCTTTTTTAGCCGGCTCGTTTCGACGTATGACAACCGCAAATTCATTTTTTGTACAAAACATCGCATGTGGGAAATTGTAGCCAAAAAGATTTTCAACCTCTAATTTTTTGCTCTCCCCTTGTGCATTAATCTGGGTAATATCCAATTTTTGTTGGGTTCCTGAAACAAAATATACTACTTCTAAATTAGAAGAAAAAATCATTTTGCCCATTGTACTGGTTTCCTCAAGAAGGCCCTGATAGGCTTGAGGACCAGTCAATACTTCCCATACTTTTTGTCCCTGGGTATTGACGCGATATATTTTTGCTCCGGGATACCTGCCGCGTACATCAGACTGTTTTGCTTCCTCCATCGATGCTTTGTGTAGAAATAACACCCCTGCACCATCAACCGCATAGGCGCTTTGCGGGACTTCATCTTTATGGATGGTGATACTGGTAGATTTGGATTGGCCTGCCAAAATACCTGAGTAGAGGAGGCCAATTGAAAAAATCAGGAAAAGTGGGAGTACAATTTTCATAACTGTTAATTAAACAAAATGATAACGAAAATAAGCTGTACTTTTTTATGTCCAAAACATAACCAAGGAAATGGATTTTTATTTTGGCTAATTTGCGGATCTACAGAAGTACCCGCGCCCCGTTCCTTACCGCCCCATCGCCTTCTCCCACCGAATTTTCGCCACCAGATAATTGTACCAGGCACTCAAAGAATTGTTTTCGGCTTCGCGGAGCGAGAATTCTGTATTGAGTATGTCAGCGTACAACAGATTTCCTCCATTGTAGCGCTCCTTGTCCAGGTCGAGAATTTTGCGGGCAGTGTTCAGGTTTTGTTGGGCACTTTGCCACTGTACGATGGTGTTTTTTAGCGCCGTTTGGGTAGAGGCCATTTCGTAGTTGATGTCTTGCTGGATGCGTTGCACGGTTTGTGCGCCTATTTGATTTTGCAGTTTGAGGATGTCCAGGTTTTTGGTTTTCAAATTGCCGTCGAAGAGGGTGAAGTTGGTTTGCAGCCCCACGTAAACCGCAGGAAACCATTTGTCCCAAATCGCAAAATTATTGCTCAAGTGTTGGAGCTGGCCGTAGGCAATCAGGTTCAGATTGGGGCGGTACAGCTCTTTGGTGCGCCGCTGATCCAGCAGGTTGATTACTTCGCGCTGTTGTTCCTCTTTGAGCTCCCAGCGCTGGCCTATTGTGCCGCCACTGGGCAATAGTTCCTGGTTGTTGGGCGCAGGTATGCTGCCTACCTCCAGCGGCGTATCTAGGGGTAGCCCTATGCGGTAGGCGAGGTTTTGGCGACTCAGTTCCAGGCTGTTTTTGGCTTGATCGCGCGTGGCTCGACTGTTGTCTACTTCCAGTTGGCTGCGTTGCACCTCGCTGGCCAGCAAAGCTCCGGCATTGACCCGGTTTTGGTTGATTTGCAAAAGCGATTCGGCACGCTTGAGCTTATCCTCGGCCAGTTTGAGTTGTTCCTGTTTCAAAAACACATCGTACCAGGCCTCCGCAATGGTGAGGCGGAAATTGGCTTTTTGTTTCTCCAGGGTAGCTTCTTGCAATACTTTTTGCCCATCTGCCCGAAGCTGATCGGTACGCAAAGTGGGATCAATCAAGGCATACGAAGCACTTACCGCTCCGGTAATGCTAAAAGTGGTGCCAAAACGCAGTTTTTGATCTTCGCCACTTCCGCCACCAAATGCACCCGCAGGAATGATGGTGGTGGGGAGTACTACGTTGCTGCGCAAGTCGCCAGATGCATTGATGATCGGGCTGCGGCGTGCCTCAATTTTGTTGCGTTCCCGTTGCGCCAGTTCAACCTGAATGGCCTGGTTCTTGAGGTCGAGGTTGTTGGTTTGGCCAAGGGAAAGGGCTTCTTCAAGGCTGATTACGCGTGGGGCTTGGCCAAAAGCGCTCAGTACACTTGAGAGCAAGAATATGGTAAAGAAATGTGTTTTCATTGATTGAATAGGTTGAAGAGATTTGGGTGTTGTTCGCTTCGACTTTTTTCGGGCACCTCGACCCTTCCCGGGCACCTCGGCTTCGCTCGGTGACCGGGAAGGGTCGAGGTGCCCGAAAAAAGTCGAGGTGCCCGAAACCGAAATCTATATTCTAAAAATAGCTGAAGGCTCTAATCCTGTAATCCTGCGAATGGCAAACAAACTGCCAAACAAAGCGATAAACAGCGTCAGTACCAGGAATCCAAAATTCATCCAGAGGGGAAACTCAAAGATCGTTCCCGCTTGCGCAACCCCGTTTTTGAAGCCGTTGACCAAAAAGTAGCCGATGATGAATCCGATAATGGCCAAAATCATGGCCTGCGTCAAAATCAGGCGACTGATGTACCCATTCGTGGCACCAATGGCCTTGAGGGTTCCGTAATCGCGGATGCGGTCGATGGTTGCAGAATACAGCGTAAGTCCAATGATCACAAACCCCACGATCAAGGCAAAAATGATCAGCGTACCAAAAGAAAGCGCAATGCCGCTGGAACTCAGTACGGTGAGAATGGTCTCGCGGGTAAAATCTTCACTGGGCCAGGCACGGATGCCTTTCAGGTTTTTGTTGATGTAATAAATCACTTGCTCCCGGGAGACTTTGGGATCCCATTTGAGCAAAAAAGCACTGGCTTCGTTGTTGGGGATATTGCCCAGATACCTTGCCCTTTCAATGGTGGTAAACGTGTACGTTCCGCCAAAGGAGCGCACCCCCTTGGTATTGCCAGCGATGAATACTTTTTTTCCGTTGATCTCGAAGTAGTCGCCAACTTTGGCGCTTCCGAGTGATTCGCGGTCAAAATAATCGGTGATGATGGCGCCATCTTTGAGCATGTCTGCGTTGGTGCCTTCACTGAGTTTCCAGGGGCCGCCCGCGCATTCAGGGTATTGCACCCCGATCAGCACTACGCCTGAATTTTTGCCATTGGCAAAACGAGCGCCACCTGAGGCCAGCACCAGGGGGCTGACCTGCGTAACCCCGGGCACACTGGCCAATTCGCGGGCTTTGCGCATATCGAGGGTAGCCAGGGAATTGACGTCGTTGGTTTTGTCGTCCACGACCCAGATGTATTCCTGGTTGTTGCGCACCAGTGCCGACATGGCATTGGTGAGAAATATGAATATTCCGCATTGCTGACCGATCAGAAACACCGACAGGATCACTCCGAAGAGCGCGCCAAATGATTTTGCTTTGTCATAGAGCAAAAAGCGAAGTGCGGTTTTGAACATGGTGTTGTTTTTTTGTACGGGTGGCAAAATCCCCAGGTGATTACTCGGGATCCAATTCAATGACACATTCTACCCGACTGCCAATCAGCACTTTGCTGTTGTCATCCAAGCGTACGTGTACCTCTCGCACCCGGCGGTCTTCGAGGTTATCGGCACGATCCGAAAACAAGGATTTTTGTTTCAGGTAAGACCCTGTAAACACCACGGTGCCGCGTGCCAGGATATTGTTTTCCCCTTGTGGGCGGATGTAGGCTTTGTTGCCGTTTTTGACGCGCAACGCATACAGTTCGTCTACTTCGGCTACTGCCAAATATGGCCCATCTTTGGCAAAATCACCCAGTACTTTTTCACTGTTGATGTAATTTCCTGGCTTGACATCGCAAGAAAGGAAAATACCGGAAAGAGGAGCGCGGAGGCTTTTTTTGCCCAATTGGGTTTGACTTAGGCCGATATCCGCGCGCAATTCTTCCAAGCGGGCTTGTTGCTGCTCGATGCTGGCCGATTGTGCACCCAATTGCTTTTGCAGGTCTTCCACGTTGAAGCGGCTGTCATCCACACTTTGCTGGGTAGCGGCGTTGCCCTGCTGTAGTTTGAGGTTGCGGTTGTAGGTGTTTTGGGCGTTGGCCAGTTTCACTTTGAGCGATTCCAGGTTGGCCTTCGTCGCTTCAATGGCTGCTTGTTGGGTTTTGATGCGGCTTTGGGCCTGGTGCAGTTGGGAGGCTTCAATAGCGGATTCCAGTACCACCAATACTTCTCCTTTTTTCACCGCCTGGTTTTCGGCAAAAAGCACCTCTTTCACAAAACCGGCAGTTTCTGCGTTGATGCTGATGATTTTACCAGAAGGTTCAATGCGGGCAATGCCCACTACTTCTTTGACATCCATGGTAGAGTCAAGGGGCACTTCGGTTGAGGTAAGCGGAACTTTTTTGCTTGCTTTGTCGGATTCGCCTCTACTACAGCTCCATACCACGAGGATTGCTGCTAAAAAGATAAGTTGAGTAGCTTTCATATTTTTCTAATTACTAATGATCAATTTTATCCACAGCTGTTACAATTCCGTTGTTGACGGCCACGATGCGGTGGGCATATTTCTCCAGACGAGGGTCGTGGGTCACCACACACACTGATTTGCCTTCATTGGCCAGGTGGCGCAGTTCGGTCATGACCACATCCAGAGAATCTTTATCCAATGAGGCAGTCGGCTCGTCACAAAGCACCAGTTTGGGGTTTGTGACCAGGGCCCGGGCAATGGCTACCCGCTGCTGTTGGCCGCCCGAAAGCTGTTTGGGCAATTGCTTGCGGCGATCCATCATGTCTACCATTTCCAAGGCTTTTTGGGTGCGTTGCCGGGCTTCCGCGTTTTTGACGCCCTGCAAGCGCAAAGGCATCAGCACGTTGTCTTCTGCGGAGAGTGGCGCCAGCAGGTTGAAACTTTGGAATACGAATCCAATGGTACTCAGGCGCAAGTGGGCCAATTGACGCTCACTGAGGCGATTGATTTCTTGGCCATCCACCCACAAACGCCCTTTGCTGGGATAAAGCACACAGCCGAGTAGCGAAAGCAAGGTTGTTTTGCCCGACCCTGATGGCCCAATGATCAGCAGCAGCTCGCCTTCTTTGACTTCCATGCTGGTGGGTTGCAGGGCAACGATCTCCTGATCTCCCACGCGGTACGTCTTGCTGACTTCTTCCAGTTTGGCAATCATAAAAATGAGTTTACAATTTTTTCACAATGAAAAACTGTGTTTTCATTACATTGTATTGATAACCGGGATGGAATGGAAAAGGTTGTGAGATGAGTGATTTTTTTTTGAATTTTTTTTGCTTGGAGAGGCGACAAATTCGTTTTGCAAGACACAATAGGGGCGACAAAAAAATAAGTGTTCATTTTTGCCATAGGATTAGATAAGTAAACGATTCATTTTAAGTGTCTTATCTAATCCTATGGCTCAATAAAAATGAACACTTATTTTTGCCCCACTACAAAGAATAGCAGCAACAAAAAAAAAGGCCGATCACAAAATGCGTCGGCCCCAAAAAACACCTAAAACCCTATTAACTAACCTATAAACTATTCATTTTTGAAGTACGCAAATGTCTTGCTTTGCATACACTTTATATAACCAATTTTCGAAGCAAATAGTTTCTCGTTGAATCAAAATCTGCGTCATAACGGCGACAGAAAATTGATTTTCGAGAATGTATTTTGCTGAACAGGATCAGCGTTAAAAAGTTCAAACTATTGCAGGACTAATATATGTGTTTTTCACTAAAAAGACAATGTTTAGGACTCAAAAGTTTGAAATTTAACAGTTTTTCTAAGAAAAAAAAATGAAATATGATGAATTGTGCATGACCTTTTGTCTAATTCACTTCACCCAATACAACATGCACAACCCATCAAAGTTCATTCAAGGCACTAGCCCACTTCGATTTGGCGTACCTGTGGCAACGCTTCTTCTTTTTTAGGGATGCTCAAGAACAGAATGCCATTTTCATAACGCGCTTCGATGGCTTCCGCATTTACGGTTTTGGGCAAAGTGAAGTTCCGTGCAAAACTGGTGTAAGCAAATTCGCGCACTTTCACATTTTCGCCTTCTACGGTAGTCGTTTCTTTTTTGGCTGAGATGCTCAGCGTATCCTTTTCAACTTTGATGTTGAAATCTTCTTTGGCAAGGCCGGGGGCAGCCAATTCAATGCGGTAAGCATTTTCGGTTTCAACGATGTTGACGGCAGGGCGGTTTTCCACCCAATCCCGGAAAGGACCAAAAGAAACTTCAGAACCCAGGAAACGGTTGATCAAACGATCAAATGACTGGTCAGCAAGGAATGCTGGTACTTGTGGTTTAACAGCTATAACTTTCATGGCAGTTGGAATTTTTGTTTTTAAATGTGATTCGCTTTCCATAAAGCAAAGCGCATTCCAATGCCGAAATGAGGTACAAATTGTCAAGATGGGAAAAACAAAGTGTCAAAATGACATTTTACGCGAGAAGTGAATGTCAAAATGGCATTAAAATCCAATATTAGCTAAAATCAAGCGCCCACCTGCGCAAGAATTTCCTCGATGAAGTTGCGGTGATTGGATAAGCGCGGCACTTTGTGTTGGCCACCCAATTTGCCTTTGGTGCGCAACCAATTGTGGAAAGTGCCACCCGGTACTACCTCTACACGGAGTGGCAGCATGGCCAGATTGCGAAAACGCTTGGCTTCGTAATCAGAGTTGATGCGTTGCAGGTTGAGATCCAGCAAGCGGGTAAAGGCTTCAATATCATTAGGTGCTTGTACAAATTCGATGATCCATTGGTGGCCACCCTGGGCACTGCCCTGAAAGTAAACGGGGGCAACGGTGTATTCCCGTACCTCTGCACCGGTGAGCAAGCAGGTTTCGGCCAGGGCCTTGTCGGTATTGTCTACCATTACTTCTTCTCCAAAAGCATTCACAAACTGCTTGGTGCGGCCGCTGACCTTGATGCGGTATGGATTTACGGAAGTAAAAATCACCGTATCGCCAGGCAGGTAGCGCCACAAGCCAGAATTGGTGCTGATCACCAACGCATAATTTTTACCTACTTCTACTTCCGCCAGACTGATGGTTGTTGGGTTGCTTTGGCCCCACTCGCTCATGGGGATGAATTCGTAATAAATTCCATTGTTGAGCAGCAGCAAAAGCCCCTCTTCATCCAGGTTGTCTTGCACCGCAAAAAAACCTTCAGAAGCGTTGTAAATCTCTTGATAATCAACCGTATCGGAAGGGAAAAAAGCTTGAAATTGGTGGCGATAAGGCGTGAAACTAACGCCACCGTGGGTATATACCTGAAACTTTGGCCATACCTCCAGCATGTTGCTTTTGCCGGTTATTTCCAGAATGCGCCGAAACAGTACCACTGTCCAGGTAGGTACACCGCCGATCATCACCACATTGGGCTCTTTTGCCCCAGCTTGCGCCAATTTCTCCAATTTTTCTTCCCAATTGGACAGCAAGGCGGTTTCAAAATCAGGGATAAAAAATGGACGGGCTACCCAGGGCATGTGCTGGATCATGATGGCACTGACGTCACCTACCGTAGTATCCGGGTGTGCTGCAAAACTGCTGAGGCTGCCGCCCATCAGCATGCTTTTATCCGCAAACTGAGATGCTTGTGGCCGATTGTGGTAATAGAGGGTCATGGTATCCCAAGAACCCCGCATGTGGCATTTGTAGAGGTTTTGAGGAGAGATGGGGATGAACTTGCTTTTGTCGTTGGTGGTACCCGAAGATTTGGAATACAAATCGACCTTTCCTGGCCAAAGTACATCGCGCTCGCCGTGCATCATGCGAGTGATAAACGGTTTCAGGTCTTCGTAATCGGTTAGTTCAACCGCCTGACGGAAATCTTCCGGACTCTGTACATCATGAAAAAAATGCGACTTGCCCCACTCGGTATCCGCCGCAAAAAGCAAAAGCTCTTGGAGTTGGGCATTTTGGATCCGGTGGGGGTTGTCCATATAGCTCCGTATCAGGTGGTAGCGATAATGGTAGAGACGGTGAAAAAAAGAATTGACAAATCCCCGCATAGTTTTCAAGGTAACTTTTTTTTGCGAAATCACGAAATAAAATTTGTTTTGATTGCTTAATCTAGCTAAAAATCATTGTTTTGACCGCATATTTCCTGAAAATGTGGTTGTGATCTTTTTTTACGTAAATTCGCAACGACGCAATAAGTATGACGCAAAAATATCGGAAAGTTGATTTTTCTGCGTAGCTAAAACTCAAACCATTGCAATGCCAAGCAATCCATTTGACGCTTTTTTCGAACTTCCAGGCGAGTCCAATGAAAGAAAGGAGCAACCTGAGCCAGAAACACCTTCCCCTCCACTGGAGGATCGCACGGTTTTTCCAGAAGATGGAAAAGAATCGCTGGATGAGATTTTGGAAAAAAATGCTGCCTTTGAGCAGCAGGCTGCAAGCTTGTCCAAATTATTGAGCCAAACCAAAGCCGTTGACCATGAGCCTGTTGCTTTTGCAGGCAATACCCTGGTACAGTATTTAATCGAAATCCGCGATCCCCATGACCAGCAAAGTATGCGCGGCGAAAAAGCGTACCACCAATTGCTGGAGAATAAATTTCGGGCCATCATCGTACCCATGCTTGAATTGGCCAAGTTGCACAGCGAAATCGCCAACCAATTCAACGAAGATGTAGATGAGCATTACTATTCGGTTGAAAAAACCGATCGGGAAGTCAAATCAGACAAAGAACTGGCGCTGGATGGCTTACTGTTTCAGCGCAAATTATTGGGCAACGCTGCGCGCGATCTGGGCATTCTGACTCAAGCGCTGGAGGTTTGCGAAGTACGCCTTAAAAAATACATCGATGCCGGAGGTGACGACAATATTTCAAGCGCGGAGCAAGCATTGATTGCAAAAAGCCGCAGTTACCTTACTTCTGGCCTGGAACACCACTTTGATTACGGCCTGTTCAGCCTCAATTTGCTCGACGAAGCAGCCCTAACTTTTCGCTTTTTCACAAAACAAACCTTGTCTCAATACATTCAACGCCTTGAATCGGCGTTTAGAAATAGGAAGCAGTAAACAGGTTATTTGTAAAAGCTTCCCAAACCCAAAAAACTATGAGGAATGCCGTTTTATTTGCAGTACTGGTTTTGTTCGGTACTGCCTGTCGACAACTCAACAACATTGATGAATGGGAGGTTTCCAACTTTCAGCCCGAAGTGGCATTTCCGCTTGTCAATTCCAATACCACCTTACAAGAAATCCTGGAAAGTGCCGATGACCTTTCAGGTATTGTAGTCGATCCCGATGGACGGATCCGTTTTCGGTACATCGGCGACATCATCACGCGTACCAGCGATGATATTTTTGGCACACTGACCAGTGCATTGCCTTCATTGATTCCAGTAGCAAGCAAAAAAATGCCCTTGCCATTCAATTTGCCCAACGGGGTCGAAATTGATCAGGTCGTGTTGAAAAAAGGGGATTTTGTGTATTACATTGAGAACCCCAACAAGGAACCGATCAAAGTAGACGTGAGTTTTCCCCAAATACTCAAAGATGGAAAACCTTATTCCTTCTCAGTAGACATTGCCGCATTCAGCGGTTCCGGGGCACGTCCTTCTGCTACCAATCAAATTACGCCAGCATCCTTGGCCGGATACACCCTGGTGCCCAAAAACGATACAGTTTACGTGGAGTACGAAGCCACTACTCCTGGTGGAAGTAAAGTCAACGCGGGCTTGTTTTTGGTGCGCATCACCAATTTGCAGTTTTCCTATGCCGAGGGATTCTTTGGCAGCTTGCTGTACAAAGGTGGGCGAGACACGGTAGAGATCGATTTTTTTAAAAATTACGTCAAAGGCAACATCTATTTTGCCGACCCTCGGGTCTCGTTTTTTCTGGAAAACTCTTTTGGCATCCCGTCGCGATCAATTGTGCGGGATTTTAAGGTGTTTACCGTAGACAACCGAGCACTGGGGGTAGAAAGTGTTTTTCTGCGCAATGGCTTTGATTTTCCTTATCCAGGCATCAACGAAGTAGGGCAGGTGAAGCGGAGTACCTTTACTTTTGACAAGACGAATTCAAATCTGGATGTGTTGTTTGGCGCGGGGCCTACCGCCGTTGCCTATGATGTAGACGCGTTTACCAATCCCGACGGAAACATCGGACAAAAAGGGTTCATTACCGACAAAAGCTTTTACCGGGTTCAGGTAGAAGTCGAATTGCCACTATATGGTAGTGTATCCAATTTTTTAGCCCAGGATGTGTTTGACGTGGATTTATCGAAATACAACAATGTAAAGCAGTTGGAATTCAAGGTCGTAGCCGACAATGAAATGCCGCTGGACATTGCCATTCAGGGCTATTTTTTGAGCAGTACGGGTCAAGTGTTGGACTCCCTAATGCAGGCTTCATCACAAATTATACCTGGCGCGCAAACCGATGCCCAAGGCATTGCCAACAAGACAAGCAGTAAAACAACCTTGATTGGGTTTGATGAAATCCGTTTTGCCCGGATTCGCACGGCGAAGAAATTGCGCTTACAGGCTTCTATTGCGACGGGAATCAGCAATCCTGGAAAGTCGGTAAGGGTATTGGCAAGTCAGAAAGTGAACATTAAAATAGGCGCAAAAGCAACCTTACAATAAAACTTTCAGCGGGCGGATTGTAGCAAAGCAAAATCCGCCCGTTGAAAATGGCCTACTTTTTAGCCAGGAAATTGCGGATGGCTTTCACCGTTTGGTCGATCTTGTCGTAATCTACCCGATAGTGAATGAATTTCCCTTCCCGCTCAGTAGATACCAAATCTGTAGTGCGCAATACCCGCAAGTGCTGTGAAGTAATGGACTGCTCCAACTTCAGCGTGTTGTAGATCTTGTTCACGTTAATGGCATCACTTTGATCAATGAATTCAATGATCTGTAGGCGGAGGGGATGCGCCAACGCGCGGAGAAGCTCCGAAGAAGCTTCCAGCTTTTCAGGATTAATACTAACTTTTGTGTTTCTCATAGTACTGTTACATTAAAATTACAAAAGCAAATATGCATTATTTTTTCATTCCCTACAAAGAAAAAAATACATTTTCACCTGATAGACAGAGAAATCCCCACAGCCGGGCATGCATATCTACAAAAAAACATGTATAAATACAAAGCTAATAGCAAGTAAAATGGCCAAGACGCAACCATGTGCGTCTTTGCCATTATTGTTGTTGTCCGGTTAATTCCTCTACCAGACGAGAGATTTGTTCGATGCGATCTTTATTCAGCGAATAATGAATGAACTTACCACTGCGGTCGGTTTGTACCACACCCGCACGGCGCAGAATAGCCAAATGCTGAGAAGCCACTGATTGCTCCAAACGGAGTTTAACATAAATTTCAGTTACAGTCATGGCTTCATGCTCTTCCAGCAAATCAATGATTCTTTGGCGGAGTTTGTGGTTGATGGCTCTGAGCACCAACACAGCTTTACGCAATTCTGCGTAGTCCAACTCGATTTCGGTCTGCCCTTTTTTCAGGGTGATCACGTCGTTCTTTTGCTTTCTCATTTCATGCACTTTGATAAAACATATAGATTAATGATTCATATAAATAAAGCACGCAAAACACATGCCAAATTTCCTTAATTCAACGACTGGGATCAAAATTTTGTTTTTTGGGTACCGTAATATTCGGGGGCTTGAGGTAAAAAGGCTCAACATAGGCTAATTCAGCAAAAGCTTTCTGTTGAAAAGCGATTTCTGCAAGTGCGGGCATGTATGCCGCATTTGATTGTACCGAACTAAAAAGAGCTAAGGGTGATGAGGCCAAGGAAGAAAATTTGGGAGCGCCATTACCCGCGAAAATCAAGGTAATTCCTTTCTCAAAATAGGCACGGTAACTGTCTGCGGTCAAGATCGCTGCGTGAGGTGCTTCTAGTGTTTCACCTGTTGAGGAGAAAAGGGCAGTATAGACTTCCATTCTCCGTGCATCAATCATCGGAACGTAAAGTGTAGATTCTTCAGATTCAGCTTGTTCTTGAATGGCTCCAGCTGCAATAATGCTCAGTGAGTCAATCGTCAACAAGGGTAAATTTAAACCATAACACATTCCTTTGGCGGTGCTCAGACCAGTACGCAATGAAGTGTACGACCCAGGCCCTATGCTTACTGCAATGGCATCTACCTCAGAAAGGTGAAGATTGCTTTGCTTCAAGCATTTGTCAACCAGTAATGTCAGTTGGGCAGTATGGTCAAAATCGCTGGAAGAAGATTCTTTTCCAAGTATTTCACCATTGTTTGCCACTACGATGGAACACCGCTCGGTAGCAGTTTCCATGCAAAGAATTAACGCCATGCAAGAAAACTTATTGTATAAGCAACTAAATATCGGAAGATTATACTTTCACATTTAATTGCTTTGTAAAAACCGTTAATTTGACGCAGTGTTAACCAAAGATCACATTCTTTGAATATGTTCCATCTCCCATTTTTCAAATCAAAAGGAAGAAAGGGATCGTAAGTAACGCAGAAAAATCGCTTTCCAATTTTTTGCGTCATACTAAAGGAGGCAACAGGCTGGATAATTTTCTGCAAGATGCGAAATTTATGGTAATTTTGCCAAACAATATTACAGTTTTTTTAAATTTTAAATTCATTTGAACAAATTAACCTTGTTTTTCAATGGTTTATGATTTAAAAAAACTTTTAAAGCGAATTTATTAATCCTATAACGTTATGCTTGAGAAGCTAGAAGCCATTTATGATCGGTATCAGAATTTGGAGGAGCAAATGTCAGACCCTGGCATTATCATGGATATGGACCGGTACAAAAAGGTGAGCAAAAACTACAAAGACCTTAAGCCGATTGTAGAAGCATTTCTCATTTACCGCGATATGGTCGGCAATCGCAATTCAGCGAAGCAGGCACTCCAGGATGAGGATCCCGAAATGCGTGAAATGGCTCAGGAAGAATTGGAAAGCCTGAACCCTCAGATTGAAGAGCTAGAGGATAAAATCAAGTACCTCTTGATTCCCAAAGACCCGGAGGACTCAAGGGATGTAATTTTTGAAATTCGCTCAGGTACTGGAGGCGACGAAGCCAGTCTTTTTGCGGGAGATTTGTACCGCATGTATACCCGCTACTTTGAAGGCAAAGGCTGGAAGGTAGCCGCCATGGAAATCAATGAAGGCAGTGTGGGTGGCTACAACAAGCTGGTACTCGAAATAAACGGTGAAGATGTGTTTGGTACCCTCAAATTTGAGTCAGGAGCACACCGCGTGCAACGGGTACCCAAAACTGAATCCCAAGGAAGGGTACATACCTCGGCAGCCACCGTGGTGGTAATGCCCAAACTGGAAATGGAAGACCTTGAAATACGCAAGGAAGACCTCAAAACCGATACCTTCCGCTCCAGTGGTGCGGGTGGTCAGCACGTCAACAAAACAGAATCCGGGGTGCGTTTTACGCACCTTCCTACCGGCGTGGTTTCGGAAAGTACCGATGGCCGCTCACAAATCCAGAACCGAGAAATTGCCTTGCAACGCCTGTATCAAAAAATTTATGAAATGCGCCGTCAAGCGCATGAATCGGAACAAGCAGCGAAGCGTAAGTCGCTCGTGGGCAGTGGCGACCGTTCTGATAAAATCCGTACCTACAATTTTCCGCAAAACCGGATCACCGATCACCGCATCAACCTGACCCTTTATAACCTGGATAAAGTATTGGAAGGAGATTTGGACCCGATCATCGAAGGTTTGCAGATGTACGAAAATACCGAAAAATTGAAGGCCGGCGAAGAGATCGGCATCTCGTAGCGGCAACCCTGGCGGTTGCCCCAAGGCGTTTTAAACGTGGCGCAAGCCACGTTTAAAACAACAATAACCGGAGGTTGTTGTTGGAAATCACGCAGGGTTGACCCTACTGGTGCAAATCAAACCCAATATCCTTGCGGTAATACTTCCCTTCAAATTTGATCACTTCTGCGTTGCGATTGGAAAACACCAATGCCTCGTCAAAACCATCACCGTAAGACGTTACTGCGATAACGCGGCCACCATTGGTAACCACTCCGTCAGCGGTAGCCTTTGTACCCGCATGAAAAGCGATGCTGCCTTCCACGCGCTCCAGGCCACTGATCAGTTCCCCTTTTTCGTAATCTCCAGGGTAACCACCCGATACCAGAATCACAGTAGCTGCTGAACGTGGATCCATCTCGATCCGATGTTGACCCAGCGTTCCTTCATCAGTTGCTTTTAACAGCTCAACCAGATCGTTTTTCAAGCGAGGCATTACCACTTCTGTTTCAGGATCGCCCATTCGGCAATTGTATTCAATCACAAAAGGCTCGCCATCCACCTTGATGAGACCAAAAAACACAAAGCCTTTGTAGGCGAATCCCCGCTTGCCGATGCCCGCGATGGTCGGTTTGATGATTCGATCTTCCACTTTTTTCATCAATACCTCGTCAACAAAAGGCACGGGAGAAACTGCGCCCATGCCACCGGTATTGGGCCCTGTATCGCCTTCTCCTACCCGCTTGTAATCTTTGGCCTCCGGCAAAATCAAATATTCTATGCCGTCGGTCAGCGCAAAAACTGAAAACTCGATACCTGAAAGGAATTGCTCGATCACCACTTTGGCGCTTGCCGCACCAAATTTTCCACCCAGCATCTCACGCAACTCCGCTTGAGCTGCCTGCAAATCATCCAGGATGACTACTCCTTTGCCAGCAGCCAGGCCATCCGCTTTGAGTACAATCGGGGGCGTTTGAGTCAGGATATACTCCAGTCCTTCTTGCAAAGTACCAGCCGTAAACTCTCGGTAAGCCGCAGTCGGAATACCCATTTCAAGCATAAATTCTTTGGCAAAAGCCTTGCTACCTTCCAATTGAGCACCCACTTGAGACGGCCCAATGACGGGGAGTCCGGGAAAATTGACTTGAAAAAAATCGTAAATGCCCCGCACCAGTGGTTCTTCGGGGCCAACCAAAACCATGCTGATGTTTTCGCGTTGCACCAGCTCCGCCACCGCCTGAAAATCATTGGGATCAACGGCTACATTGGTACCCAATCCTGCTGTTCCGGCGTTGCCCGGCGCAATCCAAAGCGCTTCGCAGAGCGGGCTTTGCGTTATTTTCCAGGCGAGTGCATGCTCTCTTCCTCCACTTCCAAGCAACAGAATCTTCATGGTTTTTTCAATTTTGGCCGCAAAAATAGAAATTAATGGGCTGATTTACTAATACGATAGTGGGATAATGAGCTGATTTGCAGATGACGTGATCGGGTATTTGATAAATGTATTAAATTTGCCCCACTTTTTCAGCTCACCCGCAAACCGTTCATTCAAATGATTACATACTTACGAGGAAACATCACCCAAAAAACACCTACTTACATCGTGATTGAAGCGGCTGGAGTAGGTTATCTGGTACACATCAGTTTGCATACTTTTAGTCAAATTGAAAAAAAGGAAGAAGTCAAAATCTTGACCCATCTCAACATCAAAGAAGATAGCCATAGCCTCTATGGCTTTGCCGAAGAAACAGAACGCAGCCTCTTTCGGCACCTTATTTCAGTCAGTGGGATTGGCCCCAATACCGCTCAAATCATGCTTTCGTCACTCAATCCCGATGAATTGCGTTCCGCCATCATCGGAGAGCAAGAGCAGGTTTTTCGCGCAGTAAAAGGCATTGGCCCCAAAATGGCCAAGCGCATTATCCTGGATCTGAAAGACAAACTCGTGAAAGATTCCGGCGATTTACCATTAACATTTCCTTCACAAAACAATACTATTCGGGAAGAGGCGTTATCTGCATTGGTAGCTTTGGGCTTCCAGAAGATAGCGGTTCAAAAGGCCCTTAATCAACTTCTGAAAGACCAAAGCATCCAAAGTGTTGAGCAGCTTATCAAGCTCGCTCTTAGAGAGCTATCTGCATAAAAAAACGAGATTTCAGTGTTTTAGGAGTATGACCCCGGTCGCTGAGCGTAGCCGAAGCGCGCTTCGACTACGCTCAGCGACCGCGCTTCGACTACGCTCAGCGACCGCGCTTCGACTACGCTCAGCGACCGCGCTTCGACTACGCTCAGCGACCGCGCTTCGACTACGCTCAGCGACCGGGTGAAATCCTAAAACACTGAAACTTGACGTTACCCTCCCAAAGACGCACCTAAGCTTTTCCGGAAAACCGATTTGTTGGGTTCTTACGTACGAATCCTAGTTATCCCGTGTGCAGCAGTTTGTAGATATGAATAAGACAATTTTACCATTCAGCTTGTTGTTAGGAATTGCAGTTACCCTTAGCGCGGTAGACGTAGCCTATCATCCGAAATTTTTGCCAGGAACAAAGCCTGGTGCAACCGACCGTGAAACCTTGACCGATACGATCCCCATCAAAGATCGTACGGATAACTTTATCAATTCTCCCAAACGCAATCCATTTGACGTAAGGGATCCCAAAGCAATTGATAAAAAAGTTGAATACGACCCTGCTAGTGGCAACTACCTCATCGAAGAAAAAATCGGAGAAGACTTTTTCCGGCCACCTTCTTACATGAGTTTTGACGAGTACACCCGCTACCGCCAAAAGCAGGACGAAGCATCCTACTTCAAGGAATTGTCCTCAAAAACCAGGGGCAAAAAGGACGACAAGAATCCGCTTGATCCGTTCAGCAAAATCGACATCAAGAAAGACCTCATCAACCGCCTGTTTGGGGGCAATACCATCGAAATCAAGCCGCAGGGCAACGTAGACCTTACCTTTGGCTACAATTACCAGCGCCTGGAAAACCCCATTCTCAACTTGCGGCAGCGCAGCCAGTTTTTGTTCAATTTTGACATGAACATTCAGATGAACGTTCAGGGAAAAATTGGGGAAAAACTCAACCTCAACACCAACTACAACACTGCTGCTACCTTCGATTTTGATCAGGTAATCAAACTCAATTACGACAGCCAGAAATTTGGCGAAGACGATATCCTCAAAAAAATTGAAGCGGGTAACGTCAGCATGCCCCTGCGCGGCACGCTGATTCAAGGTGCACAAAGCCTTTTTGGGCTTAAAACCGAACTCCAGTTTGGTCACTTGCGCCTGACAACCCTGGTTGCGCAACAAAAATCTGAACGCAAAAACATCCAGATTCAAGGTGGTAGCCAGTTGCAAGAGTTTGATGTGAAAGCAGATGAATACGACGAAAACCGCCACTTCCTGCTTTCCCACTACAACCGCGAAGCATTTGAACCTGCACTCCAAAACCTGCCCCAGATTCGCTCTTTGTTCAAAATCGAAAACATTGAAGTCTGGATCACCAACGACCGCAATGAGGTAGACAATGTACGCGATATCGTAGCACTTGCTGACCTTGGCGAAGGTCGCGAAGACTGGCTGGTCAACACCAATGCGGTAGACCTGCGCCCCGGAGCGCCCAAAGACATCACCGGGATTCCGCTGCCCGACAACCGCGCCAACAACCTTTATGACCGCATCATCGGACAAGGAGATGCCCGCGCCATCGAAAAATCAATCAGCACCTTGAGCAATCAATTTGGGATGATACCCACCCGCGATTTCGAAAAGGTGACCGCCCGCAAACTCAAACCTTCCGAGTATACCGTACATCCAGAGCTAGGGTTTGTTTCTTTGCGCATCAACGTTTTACCCGATCAAACCGTAGGCGTGGCTTACCAGTACACCTACAATGGTCGTTCGTACAAAGTAGGGGAATTGTCCAACAACTCGGAAAACATCCGTCCCGACTCTTCGCTGAACGTGTTGTACGTGAAGCTCCTCAAAAGTACCATTCAGCGTACCGACATCGCCACTTGGGATTTGATGATGAAAAACATTTACCCAACTGGTGCGACCCAGGTCGACCAGAAAGAGTTTCGTTTGGACATCTATTACGAAGATCCAGGAAAAGGGGTGAAGCGCTTCTTGCCCGAAACCAATCTGCAAGGTGTGCCGCTTTTGCGCGTTTTCAACGTAGATGTATTGAATATTCAAGGCGACCCCCAACCTGACGGTATTTTTGACTTTGTGCCGGATCTGACCATCAATCCGGGAACGGGGCGGGTCATGTTTCCGGTATTGGAGCCTTTTGGCTCTTCTTTGCTCAAAAAAATCAAAGACACGCCTGCCGATATCACCAAGAAATACATCTACCAGGAATTGTACGATTCTACCCTGTTCCGGGCCCAGGAATTTCAGGAAAAAAACCGCTATGTGATCAAGGGAACCTACAAGTCGAGCGTTTCTTCCGAAATATCGCTGGGGGCTTTCAACATTCCACAGGGATCGGTAAAAGTCAGCGGCGGTGGACAACAATTGGTAGAAGGCCGGGATTATGAAATCGACTACAACCTCGGTCGATTGCGCATCCTCAACGATGCCATCCTGGCTTCGGGAGCCCAAATCAACGTTTCGCTTGAAGACAATACGCTATTTGGTTTTCAAAACCGCAGCATGTTCGGGATTCGAGCCGATTACGAATTTGATAAAAATTTCAACGTCGGAGCTACCTTGATGAAGTTGTGGGAACGCCCTTTTACCCAAAAAGTAAACATCGGGGAAGACCCCATCAACAACAACGTATATGGCTTTGATGTGAATTTCAAACGGGAAGCACCCTGGTTGACCAAACTGGTGGATGCCATTCCGGGAATTTCCACCAAAGCGCCTTCCAGTATCAGTTTTACCGGCGAATTGGCCGCCATTAAACCAGGCCACGCCAAAGCGATCAACCAAAACCGCAAAGACGATGGCGGGGCCGTATACGTCGACGACTTTGAAGGTGCCAACAGTACCTTCGACCTCCGCCAACCCATCATCAACTGGTATTTGGCCAGTGCGCCGCAGGATCCCTCGGGCAACAACCCCGCAGCCCGCCCGGAAGCCCTCTTCCGCGATGACCTGACTTACGGCTACAACCGCGCCAAAATGAGTTGGTACCGCATCGACAACTTTGGCATCCGTACCGGGCAGCAAGACAATGTCAACCCCTACACCCGGGTCATTCCTCAAAACGAGGTATTCCCCAACCGCCAGTTGCAATTGACCGAATTGCCCAATATCCAAACCCTGGACATCGTGTACAATCCTCGCGAACGTGGGCCGTACAACTTTGAGCAACCAAATGGTAGCCCTTACTCTAAGGGATTGGAATTTGTAGGGGGACAAACGTTATTGAAAGCACCTCAAACCCGTTGGGCGGGCATCATGCGCGCCATGACCATCAACGATTTTCAGGCAACCAATATCGAGTTTTTGGAATTCTGGATGTTGAGTCCTTTTCTCAACACCGATGGCAGTAAGGCAGCCGCGCCAGATGCCGATAAAAAACAAGGCTACCTGACCTTTCAATTGGGCAACATCTCTGAAGACATCCTCAAAGATGGACTTCGTTTTTTTGAAAATGGTTTGCCCAGTAACTTCAACAAAGACCGCCGCACCCGGGAAACCAGTTGGTCTAAAGTTCCCTTGACTCAGCAAGTAACCGCCGCCTTTGACAACGATACCACCTCCCGTCGTTTGCAGGACGTAGGTTTGGACGGTCTTAGTGATGCCGGTGAACGAGCCAAATTTGCTCCTTGGTTGAATTCCATTCGTTCGGTAAACGTCAATGCGGCATCTCGCTTAGACGAAGACCCTTCCGGTGACAACTTCCGTTTTTGGAACGACCCAAGTTTTCCTTCCAATGTAGACGTAGTCACCCGTTACCGCGACTTCAACAACCCGGAAGGCAACTCCGCAACCAATACCAGCAGACAGAGTCAGAGCTCTTCTACCAACAACCCCGATGCCGAAGACCTCAACTTTGACAATACCCTCAACGAGACCGAAGCTTATTTTCAGTACCGCATTCCGATTTTTCACGATAAAAACGGTGAAATCAACCTCGATTCGGCACGACTACGCCAGGGAGGAGTAAAACTCGTCACCGACCGCATCGAAAAAGATGGCCGCATCTGGTACCGTTTCCGCATGCCGTTGAGTCAGTTTGACCGGGCAGTGGGAGGGATTCGCGATTTTCGTTCCATTCGCTTCATGCGGATTTTGTTGGATGGATTCGAGAGTCAGGTGAATTTTCGTTTTGCCACCATGGAATTTGTGCGCAACCAATGGCGGAAGTATACCCAGGACTTGTCGCCAGAGGTCAACTCGCCCTGTAGCATTGACGCAGGAACGGTTTTTGAAGTAGACGCGGTCAACATTGAAGAAAACACCGACCCCAGCCAGGCACGCCCTTTTGCGTATGTTTTGCCCCTGGGCATTCAGCGCGAGCAATCGATTGGTGGGGTAATCAATACCCTGCAAAACGAACAATCGCTTTCGCTTTCCCTGCAAAACCTCTGCGACGGAGACGAGCGGGCAGTTTTCAAAAACATTGGCCTGGACATGCGCGTGTACGAGCGCTTCAAAATGTTTGTGCACGCTGAAGATTACGATCAAACCCGTACCTCCCGCGACTCATCTGGTTTGCGGGTATTCGTTCGCTTGGGCAGTGACTTCAAAAACAACTACTACGAATACGAAATGCCCCTGGTCTTTTCCGATACAATGCGCCTTCCTAAAACCACAACACCAAGTGTTGAGCCCAAATACAAGCAAGAAGTATGGAAACAAGAAAATGAATTTGATTTTCCTTTGGAACTGCTTCGCCAGGTAAAAGAAGAGCGCAACGCCATCGGTGGCGCCACAAATCTGGAACAGGAATACGTCAAACAAATTACAGTTAAATTGGAAAACGGTCTGGAGGTGAAACGTTGGGTCAAAGTGCGGGGCAATCCCAACCTGGGCAACGCCAAAATTGCCATGATCGGTATCCGCAACCCACAGGGGGGTGAAGTCAACCCGGTTGGTGCAGTAGTTTGGGCCAACGAAATGCGCCTGACCGGCCTCGACGAGCGCGGCGGGGTAGCGGGTCTGGCACGTCTGGACGTACAGATGGCCGATTTGGGCAATCTCACCCTGGCGGGCAACTTTGGTACCATCGGTTACGGTGCCATCGATCAAAAAGTACAGCAGCGCAGCCGTTTTGACAATTCTGGCTTCGACCTGGCGGGCAACCTGGAATTGAACAAGTTTTTACCCAAAAACCTGAACATCCACTTGCCACTTTACGCCCAGTATTCTCGCACGGTAGAAACGCCCGAGTACGACCCTTATGACCTGGACATCATTTTGAAGGAAAAAATCCGCAAAACGGACAACGCTACCGTAAGAGATTCCATCAAGCGGACTACCCAGGAAATCAATACCGTGAAGAGCTACAACTTCACCAACGTGCGCAAAGACCGGAGTCCTGAAAATCAGGGCAAGCCCATGCCTTGGGACATCTCCAATTTTGCCGCTAGCTATGGCTATACCGCCACCGAACGCAGCGATCCATTCATCGAAAGTGATCAGGTGGAGAAATACAACGGGGGCATCAACTACCAATACAGCGCCCAAGAAAAATACCTTCAACCATTCAAAGGCATCAAAGGAAGTGCGCTGAAGCTGATCTCCGAGATCAACTTCAACCCCTTGCCGAGTTCCATCACCGTCAGTTCCTTGATGGATCGGCAGTTTCAGACCACCAAGTACCGTTTTACGGATCTGGATCCGAAGTACAGTACTTTTTACAACAAACGCTTCCTCTGGACCCGCAACTACAACCTTCAATGGGGCTTGACCAAAGGCTTGAAATTCAACTTCAACGCCGTCAACAACGGGGTGGTAGACGAACCCAACGAAAGCGAACTGCGCGAGCGCGGATTGACCTTGTCTGAAGTAAACCGCTACCGCCGCGACAGCATCTGGAGCAACGTCAAAAACCTGGGGCGTACCAAAAATTACCGACACGAATTCACCCTGAACTATACCCTACCCACCAAGCTGATTCCTTACATGGAATGGGTAGGCGTAAAAGGACAATACCGGGGCGACTACGGCTGGACTGCCGCCGCCCTCAATACAGACTCCTTGGGGAACGTGATTCAAAACGGCCAAAACATCCAGGCCAACGCCGACCTCAACTTTGATCAATTGTACAGCAAGATTCCTTTCTTGCGCAAAATTGATCAGGGTACCCGCAGTGGAGGAGGAGACCCGGCCAGTACCCGCAAAAGCCGCACTCAAACCGACCCGGCAGCCGCTGGTGAAAAAGACAAAGAGAAAAAAGGCGGCGGTGATTTATCGCCCACGGTAAAGTTGATTTTGCGGCCACTACTATCGCTGCGCAAAGCCCGCTTCAACTATTCCGAGCAACACAATACCGTGGTACCTGGCTACTTGCCTGCTTCGCGCTTGTTGGGCATGAACCAGTTTGATTCTCCAGGTTGGGATTTTGTAGGAGGGCTACAACCCCGCATCAGCAAATTGCGCGAAGACGAATACGGCTCTACTACCGACTGGCTGGCGCAATCGGCCAACAAAGGCTGGATGTCGGCCAGTGTGTTCCAAAACCGCGAGGTCACTCAGCTTTCCACCCAAACCTGGGATGCCCGTGTGACCATTGAGCCATTCCGCGACATGCGTCTTGACCTCGACATCAGCCGCAGTTATACCCAAAACCACTCGCAATATTTCAAGGATACCATTTTGGATGGAAGCACCCGTTTTGTGCACGCCATTCCACAAGATGTAGGTACCCTGACCATGTCGTACTCTGCGCTCAAAACCTTGTTCAAAGGTGATACCTCCGATTTGCGTACCCTTTTCAAAACCTTTGAAAACAACCGGATTACCATCTCGCAGCGCCTAGGTGTGGGCGAACACGTGGACACTACCCTGGCCAAACAGGGCTATACCTATGGCTATGGGCGTACCCAGCAGGAGGTGCTGATTCCAGCCTTTTTGGCTGCTTATACCGGAGAAGATGCACGAGGCATCAACCTGAGCCTGTTTGAGTTGCTGCCAAAAGTCAACTGGCGCTTTACGTACAATGGCCTCAGCAGATTGCCGTTCTTCAAGGACTATTTCCAAAGCTTCAGTTTGACGCACGGCTATAAATCTTCGCTTACGGTCAATACCTTCAATACTGGTCTCGACTTTGTGCGTACCCGCGATCAGGGCTTCCTCAACGAGTTGAACAACAACTTCTACCCCCGCTTGGAAGTACCCGAAATTGTAATCCAGGAAGGTTTCAACCCCTTAATTGCGGTAAGTGCCGTGATGAAAAACGGGATGAGCTTCAACTTTGATTACAAACTCACCCGCAACCTGGCCATGAGTTTTGTCAGCAACCAGTTGGCCGAAACGCGCAAAAAGGAAATCGTCTTCGGGTTTGGCCACAAAATCAACGATTTTGACATCAACTCGATTTTTGGCAAAACCAAGAAGAAAAAACGACCTGCACCCAGGGCTAATCCCAATAGTACGGGCCCTGGCGGCAGCACAACCATTGCTCCCCGAGCGCTGGATTTGCAGTTCAACTTCTCGCTCAGCGACGATGTGACCTTCAACCACCTGCTCGATCAGGGCGTACGCGAACCAACCCGGGGGAGCTACCAATTGAGTATGTCGCCTTCGGCAGAATACAAATTGAACCAACGACTTTCATTGCGCTTCTTTGTGGATTATCGCCGCAGTGAACCAAAAACCTCGGCAGGATATCCTCGAACGGATTCTTCGGGTGGGGTGGTGGTGCGTTTCGCCTTGCAGTAGAGATGCGGCATCCTATTTTTAACCGCAGAGTAAAAGAGTTGACGCGGAGTTTCGCGGAGTTTTTTTAGAGGCACCTTCGGTGCAGAGAGGCCGTGGAGGTCGCCGATGTTGAAGCTTGGTTCGTTGACCTAAATCAAGTCCTAGCATTTGATTTAGGCAAGATACTGCTGGAGCACAATCTCCAGCCACCGCAGGTGGCCGCCTCCATAATACTAAAAAAAACTCCGCGAAACTCCGCGTCAACTCTTTTACTCTGCGGTTAAAACGCGTAATGTGAGTGAATATAGTACTTACCGACCACTCGCCCGCACCCCAGACATAGCCAATCGAAAACCGATCGCCCCAATATCCATCCCCGGATCGTTGAGGTAACGATCTGACACCCGGCAATTCACCGCATTGCTGTCCCAGGAACCACTTCTGGTGATTCGGCCTCGGCCTGTTGCAGCGCCAGATGGATTCGTTTGAGGCTTTGCCTCATAATAGCCAAACCAATCCTGACACCACTCGTTGAGGTTGCCACTCAGGTCATGAATCCCCAATTGATTGGCTTTTTTCTGTCCGACAGGATGAGAACTTCCCTTTGAATTCCCTTTATACCAGGCCACTTCATCGAGGTTGTCGCTTCCAGCGTACTGAAATTTGTCTTTTTGGGAATATTCACCACCCCGCGCAGCGTACTCCCATTCTGCTTCGGTGGGCAGGCGATAGCGTTGCCCGGTTTTTTTGCTCAACCAATTGCAATAAGCCTCTGCACCTCTCCATGTCACATTCACCACTGGGTATCTTTCGTACCCTTTGTCGGGTTGCCAGTGGTCGTTACCATTGATGCTGGTTTTTTGCAAGCCAAATTTATCCGCTGAGATGTATTTATCTGGGTCATCTGCGCGAGTGGGGTTTTCGATTATGTCATTCATAAATGCCGCATACTCCGCATTGGTCACTTCGTATTTGCCGATGGAATAGGTACTCAAAGTCACCTCGTGGGCTGGTTTTTCAGGGCCTTCACAATCTTTATCGCGCCCATCCTGACAGCCCATCACAAATGAACCTCCACTCACTTGCACCATATCGGGCAGAATGGGTTTGTAATCGGTTCTTTCGCCAGTAGTAGTTTGCTCGGTTTGGCGGTTATCGGGGTTGCGTTCGGCAATAGGCTTCAGGCGAAGATCGATCGTGCGATTGTCCATCCGGCGCAATTCGGCCTGGCTATAGTTGAGTGTCAACTGTTGATGCCCGTCTGCAGTAACCTGGATGTTTACACTTCTGATGCGCAACAAATTGCGACGGATCACGTAGGTACCTTTGGCATTACTCGGGCCTCGACTGGTTCTGGCGCCAATGGTCGTGTTCCAGGTCCAGGTCAAGGTGGCGTTTGGGATCGGTTCTCCCGTCCGGTCATCCAATACCCGGGTGGTCAAAATGGCTACGGTATCTTCAGCGGAGGGAGGATTGGCTGGTAAACCCCACTGCTTGACATAAGGCATAGCCATGCGGGTCAGCACCTTGCGGGTACCGGAATTGGGGTTGACCTGAATCAATTCCGCTACCAGGCTATCGGTGCGGCGTACATCACCGGGTCGATTCAGCTTGCTGCGCAAAGTGAAAGTCTGGTTTCCATCCCGGATGTATGCAGCGGTTTGCTCCTGAGCATTGAGGAAACTTGCGTTGTTTGGCCGGTTGTTTCTTTCGCGGGCCAATACCCGCAAGCTCAAGGTTTCATACCGATTGGGATTCTTGTAATACTTGACCTGCAGCTCCAGCGATTGATTCTTAGCTTGTCCTGGAATGATCTCCACGATGCGCGAAGGTTCTTTTTGGAGCAAAGTGGACAAATTGGGACGCAACTGAGTCGTATCAAAAAAGCCACGACGATCCAGTTCGGCGTAGATGCCTTCGGCCTGGGCAGGATCTTTTACGGTATTGGTCAGGTACAAAATCACTCCTTCTCCGTGTAAGCTGGCGAGTGCCAGGCGCTGATAAGCAGCCTGATCAACAGCGGGAACATTTTTTGCACTGAAGATGGTCTCCAGCTCGCGGTTCTGTTGGAAGAACAACAAACTAAGAGAGTCGGGAGCACGCAAATAGCTTTGGTTTTGCCAGGCACGGTAGTAGGTTACCCCCAGGTTGTAGTTCAAGCGCGCCAGATTCAAGGCAGCCGAATGGCGTTGTGGGTCTGCCTGTTGTGCCCGCTCGAGGAGGTTGCGTACTTGGGGTGGATAGGTGTAAGTTTTAGGCCCCTCGTTGCTGGCTCTTGAGGTCGCCAACATTTCGGAGAAAGCCTTTTCCTGGTAAAGCTGCACTGCCTCATTGTTGAGCAGCGTCGCACTATCGCTGTTGACCACTTCTTTGATCAAGGGATTGCCACGCAATTGAATTTTGGGTTCAAACAGTCGGGCTGCTGGCTCCTGACCAAAAGCCCAGCGGTAAAGCCGGGGCGTATTGTCTAGTACTAAAATGCTAAAAACCAGGGTCAGAAAAGCAACAACACAAGCCAGCATTTGCCAAAACGTCCGATTGAAAACGGGGGGCTTGGGAGGTTGTTCGGTGATCGGTATTTCCTGCTGCGCAGCTTCGCCATATTCTTCCAAAAAGCGGCGCAAGGTGGGTTCGTCGGGTTGAAGTGGGAAAATAGGCTGATTGAAATTCGGCATGTTCGTCTGCCCGACGTTTTGTTGAGAGATGTTCGACTGAAAAGATTCCTCCGCCATCGCGCTTTCCTCTGCGAACCCGCCTTTGGTCATGCGTCGTGAGCGTTGCATGGGCGCAAGCTCCCGCACCGCTACGCCACCCAGATCCTCGATGTGGACGCGGTTGAACCAGCCTTTGTCCAGCAAAAGTTTGACCTGTTCCTGAGTGATCGGTTCAAAGGGAGCAAGGGCAAAGCGTTGTACGGTCAAATTGGTTTGTAAGGCTCGATTGGCAAAACCCGGCGCCGCTTCGGCCATCGAGTCTTCCAATTCTTTGGTGATGGCCTGGCGGGCCAATTCTTCGTCATACAAATCCAGATCCGCCAGCAATTCCTTGCGCAGACGAGGGTTGATTTTTCCTTCCTGCAAACTGGGAATACGCGACAGGAGCAGCAGGTTGTCGGCATTCAGGGAAATGTCAAGTGCAGCTCCAATGGCCAGAGTGATCTCCCAGGTGGGCGTAGGGTACACCGCCAGCGCACAAAACCAGCGGTACAGATCCGATTCGTAACCCAGGTATTCAGCATGGTCGCTGGCACTGCGCCAGCGGCGGTTGATGTCGGCTTCTTCGCGGGTGGCAGCCAGGCTTTCGCGCCAGGAACTAAAAGTTGTAGGCAGATCATCGGTCTCCATACCATTGTCGATGAAATGGGCGGCGGCCATTTGGCCTTCCAGGTCGGCAGGAAACACGGGCAGGATACTGTGCAAACTGGCCTCGCGGTAATCCCAACTTCGGGGCGGACGGGGCGTAAGCAAGAGGCGACGTTTCCAGCGTTGCAAATCGGCGGCGCTTTCCTTGCGTAGGGCCTGGTTTTCTTTTCCGTAAGGATCAAGTAAACCGTGGGCATCGCCAAACACAATCACCCGATGCTCTGGACACAATCGACTGATTTGCTCCAACGTGACGCCTTGAGGAAACTGATCGTTCCAGAAATGGAAAAAATGGCTGCGGTAATAAAACACCTCGGCGTGTACATCTTGATCGTGCAGTACCTTCACCAAATGACGCAACAATCTACCCTGGTGGCTGCTTTCGTTTTGTTCGTCTACCAAAAACAGGTAATCAGATGGCCGAGTCGTGCTGCGAAACCGCAAACTCGGGTATCCGCCTCCGGCAATGGTGGCATCCAGGGTTTTGGGGACATCTACCTCTTGACGCAGGCCTTCCTGACGGCGGCGCAGGGCATCCGCCAGCCGAAATTGTCCGGCCAAATTGCGGATCAATCCATTCAATGAGCGGAAAGGAATTTCATACGGTGGCCGATCGGGCGATTGTTGGGGCAACCCTCGCGGTTGCTGATTAGGCAATTCAGGTGCAATTGGCCGTTGCGTTTTTAACCAACGAAAAAAACTATAAAAACTGGCGGCTGCCAATAAAGCCACAATCAGCCAGGTTCCCCAACCAAAAGCCGCTTCGGGTATGATGGGGTCGTACTGCAAATCGTACCAGGGCAAAAACACCTGAGTCTCTCCAACGCGCATGGTCGCCGAGGTACTGCTGGTACAAAACCCGGAGAGACCCAGGCGGGTTACTTTGAGTTCCACTTCATACGATCCATCTTCCAGGTAGCTGTGAGTAGGGTTGCGCAGGGTGCTGGTTTGGGCGTCGCCAAAATCCCAGAGAAACTGTAGATCAGTGCTGTCGTCGAGTACCTTGGGAGTAAAGGTGTACGCCTCTCCTGGCAACAGATTGTCTGGCAAGTCCAGTCCATCCAGTTGAGGCGGATTGACGCATTCAACTACCAGATCACCCTGATAGCGGAAGGTGCTGTCGCGGGTTTTTTCCTGAATTTCGAGGATGACGGTTTTCTCGGGATTGCCCTGCAATACTTTAAATGGGATACGCCAGTTTTTGCTGCCAAAGTTTTCTTGCTCCAGGCTATCGCTGGATTTGTCGCGCAAGCTCCAGTGGATTTTTGCGCCAGCAGTATCGATGTTTTTGGTATTGAGGGTAAAAGTAGCCGAATCCCCCACGCGAATTGGGGTAGGGGATATGGAGTATCCGATCGTAGTCACTCCCGGATCAGATTTCAGCAAAGGATAAATAAGGTAGCCCAAAACCACCAATAAAAGTACACTTGGGAATACCCACCACCAGCGCCGTAACCAGGTACGGAGCGTTTTCAGCCAGGCATTTTTGGCATCGACTTTGTCTGCATCGCTTGCTGCATCCAGTAATTCGGTATAGTATTGGTCAAAAATGGCGTAGAATCGTTCTTGCTCGGCTTTGCTGCGGGCAATCACTGGAGCCAACAGGAAGCGCAGCTTTTGTGGCTCGCGCCAATGCGCGCTGGCCGGGCCGCTGATGACCTGCAACAAACGAATCTTCTCAGCTGGGCTGAGGCTGAATCCCGCCAGTTCCAGGCGTGTGAGCAGGCCTGCCAAGGGTAAGTCGATATGTGGGAATTCGGTGTTGATGGTCGTGATGCTTTGAGGATTTCAAATTTACTGTTTTATTGAGAAAATGCAAGCTCAAAAAACTTTGTCAGCGCGGGGTTAACTATCTTGGTGGGGTAAAAAATCGTACAAAAAGATCTCTTTTCAATATGTCCATCAAGACCATCGACCCAAACGCACTCTCCATTCCTGAGCGCCAGATCTACCTACAGTCCGCTGTTGCGCCCCGTCCCATTGCATTTGCCAGTACCGTGGATGCAGAAGGGAATGTCAACCTTAGCCCATTCAGCTATTTCAATTTGTTTGGCAGCAACCCGCCCATTCTGGTGTTTTCTCCTTCGGTAAAACGGGATCGGAGCTTTAAAAACAGCCATGAAAACATTCTGGAAACGGGCGAAGTGTGCATCAACATCGTGAATTACCCGATGGTGGAACAAATGTCCTTGGCCAGTACCGAGTACGACAAGGGGGTCAATGAGTTCATCAAAGCGGGATTGACCCAGGTGCCTTCTACCTTGATACAAGCTCCCCGGGTAGGGGAGTCTCCGGTTGCTTTTGAGTGCAAAGTGTTGCAGGTACTGCCCTTGGGGACTGATCCTGGTGCAGGCAATCTGGTCATTTGCCACGTACTGCTGATGCACATGCAAGAACAATACCTCGATGAGCATGGGCATTTGGATACCACCAAGCTCGATTTGGTAGCGCGAATGGGGGGCAACTGGTATACCCGCGCTTCTCGTGATACGCTGTTTGAAATCCCGAAGCCCAATCAGAACAAGGGCATCGGGATAGATGCACTGCCCGAAAGCATACGCAACAGCACCATTTTGACGGGAAATAACCTGGGGCGATTGGGCAATACTGAAACATTGCCCAACCCAGAAGAAATTGTGGCATTGCGCACCGTTCCAGAAGTTGCCAAGGCTTTGAACGAGGGACTTGAAACCTTGCACCGCCTGGCACAAAAACGCTTGGAGGCAGGGTATACCGAAGAGGCACTGAAGCTATTGATGCTGGGGGAAAAGGAGGTTTAATGGTTTTTTATCCTAACCCGATACCACTTATTAACTCACATTACGCATTTAACCGCAGAGTAACGGAGTTGACGCGGAGGTTCGCGGAGTTTTTTTAGTATTTAGGAGCTTGCCACCTGCGGTGGCTGGAGATCGTGCTCCAAAAGGATAGTGCTTCAATCAAGTAAACTGCTGGGACTTCTTTTAGGGCAAGGAATCAAACTTCAACAACCGCGACCTCCGCGGCCTCTCCGCACCGAAGGTGCCTCTAAAAAACTCCGCGCGACTCTGTGTCAACTCCGTTACTCTGCGGTTAAATGTGTAATGTGAGGTATTAAAACAAGCTGCGAAGCTACTTAATGTGTAATGTGGGTTTTCAAGTCATTTCGAGAGACAATTATTTCTTCATCGTTCCGAACTCTTCTTAATTTCGCCCAAATTTTCAGACGAAATGAACAACAAAGTATGTGTGGTAACCGGGGCGAACTCGGGTTTGGGTTTTGAAACAGCCAAAGCTTTGGCTGAACAGGGATCGCGGGTAGTCTTGCTGAGCCGCAGTGCAGACAAAGGGCAAGAAGCCCTGGAGGCCATTTTTAAAGCAACCAAAAACGATCAGCTCGACTTGTTTACGGTAGATTTGACTTCCCAAGCCTCCATTCGGGAAACAGGGCAGGCCATTTTGAACAAATACTCCATCATCGATACCCTGGTGAACAATGCTGGAACCTGGATTTCAAAACATGCCCTCACTGAAGATGGGGTAGATACCTTGTTTGCGGTCAACCACCTGGCTTATGTTTTGATGAGTCACCTGTTGTATCCAGCGCTGCGCCAATCTCCTGATGGACGGATTGTGTGTGTTGCTTCGGATTCCCATTTTCAGTTCAAGATCAACTACGACGACCTGAATTTGACCAAAAATTACCACGGCTTGCGGGCTTATGCCCAGTCTAAAGGAGCCAATGTGATGTTTGTGTCAGAACTGCACAAACGCAAAACCGAAGAAAACATTTCGACCTACGCCATCCAGCCAGGTCTGGTCAAAACGGATATTGGCGTCAAGCGCACCAATTGGTTGCACGCGTTGGCCTGGAAAATTCGGCGCAGTGGAGGCGTAAGTCCCGCTGAAGGAGCCCTTTGTCAAATTTTTTGCGCCAGCGCCCCCGAAGCTCAGGGACAAAGTGGCTTGTATTGGGACAAATGCAAACCGAAGCCTTCGGCAAAATACACCTATATAGAAGCAGATCGGATTCGACTCTGGGAACAGTGTTTGGAGATGTGTCGGATTGAGGATTTTTTTCAGCGTTAGCGTCCACCTGCGACACCCACGAAAGAATTCCGGGTTTAGTTTGAGTGTGTGGGGAATAAAAAAAGCCCTCTAATTAATTGATTAGAAGGCTTTTAAATTTATGCGCCTCAGGTAGGGCTCGAACCTACGACCTACGGATTAACAGTCCGCCGCTCTAACCGGCTGAGCTACTGAGGCAGTTGCCGGTGCAATTATCGAATTGCGTGTGCAAATGTATGTCAACTCAAAATAATGTGCAATCTTTGCGCCATAAATTTTCAAAAATATTTTCATTATGAGCTTACTTGCGGTAGGTACTGTTGCCTTTGACGATATTGAAACACCGATGGGTCGGGCAGAAATGGCCATTGGTGGAGCAGCAACTTACATCACTTTGGCTGCCTCACATTTCCTGAATGACCTGCGTCTGGTGTCGGTCATCGGAGATGATTTTCCACAAGACATGTTGGATTTCATGCGTCAACGGGGCATCGACCTCGACGGGCTGCAAGTAAAAGAGGGTGAAAAATCTTTCTTTTGGGCAGGCCGTTACCACGACAACATGAATTCACGGGATACCCTGGATACCCAACTCAATGTATTGGCCACTTTTGACCCCATTTTGCCTGAAGCATATAAGGATACTGAGTACCTGATGCTGGGCAACCTTACGCCATCGGTACAAATGCGGGTGATTGAGCAAATGAACAAACGCCCCAAGCTGATCGCGCTGGATACGATGAATTTCTGGATGGACATTGCGCTGGATAGCTTGATGGAAGTGTTGAAAAAAATTGACATGCTGATCATCAACGATGAAGAAGCCCGTCAACTTTCGGGTGAACATTCGTTGGTAAAAGCTGCGCACAAGATCCACGCCATGGGCCCACGCTTTTTGGTGATCAAAAAAGGGGAGCACGGCGCGTTGTTGTTTGAAGACGACAAGTTGTTTTTTGCCCCCGCACTGCCCCTGCAAGAAGTGGTTGACCCAACTGGTGCTGGCGATACTTTTGCGGGTGGCTTTATGGGGTACATCGCCAAAACGGAAGATACCTCCTTTGAAAACATGAAACGCGCCATCATTTATGGTTCGGCTATGGCGTCTTTCTGCGTAGAGCAATTCAGCGTAGAGGCCCTCAAGTCACTAAATGCCCCCATGATCAACGAACGCGTGCAACGCTTTGTAGATTTGGTGAATTTTAATTTGGAAATCGAAATTTAGTTCTGTTAAATCTAATAAGAATGGACATTCTCCGCCCTCACGCCGAATCCGTTTTTGCTGCCGAACTATCAACTCTTGCTGCCGCTGATCAGCACCAACGCCCACGCAACTGGAAGCTGTCGCCCTGGGCGGTAGTGACTTATTTGATGGGAGGGACGCTGGAGGGAGGAGAAACCATTACGCCAAAATATTTTGGCCAGCGTCGCTTGATCGAAGTGGCAGTGGCCACGCTGGCTACCGATCGAGCCCTCCTGCTGATGGGGGTACCCGGTACGGCCAAGACCTGGGTATCGGAGCATTTGGCAGCAGCCATCAGCGGCAGCTCCAGCCTCCTGGTGCAAGGCACTGCGGGCATGAGCGAAGATGCCCTGCGCTATGGCTGGAATTATGCACGATTGCTGGCCGAGGGCCCATCTGAACGCGCCCTGGTGGCCAGCCCGGTAATGCATGGCATGCAAAACGGCCAACTGGTGCGGATTGAAGAGCTTACCCGGATTCCTTCGGATGTCCAAGATGCCTTGATTACGATTCTTTCGGAAAAAATTCTGCCAATTCCCGAGCTCAACAGCGAAGTGCAAGCTGCACGAGGTTTCAACATCATCGCGACGGCCAACGATCGAGATAGGGGAGTGAATGAACTCTCCAGCGCCCTGCAACGCCGTTTCAACGTGGTGGTGCTGCCACTGCCCAGCAGCATGGAAGAAGAAGTGGAAATCGTGCAAACCCGCGTGGACCAATTGGGCAAAGCACTCGAACTGGCGGAGGCAAAAGTGCCCAGTGAAGAAATTCGCCGACTGGTGACCATTTTCCGGGAACTGCGTTCGGGCAGAACCGAAGATGGAAAATTGAAACTCAAATCTCCTACCGCTACGCTTTCTACTGCCGAAGTCATCTCGGTGATCAACAGCGGGCAGGCGCTTTGCCTGCATTTTGGGGACGGCACGCTGCGCGCGCGTGATCTGGCCTCCAGCCTGACCGGCGCCATCGTCAAAGACACGTCTCTGGATGCCGAAGTATGGCAGGAATACCTCGAAACGGTGATCAAAGGCAGAGATGGCTGGCAGGATTTGTATCGCGCCTGCCGGGAAGGGGTTTAAGTCTGATAAATCGAAAAAATGTAATTGTTTGTTACCCCGCCTTCGGCGAGGTAACAAAACAAATGTTTAGCCACAAATTACACAAATTTCCACAAATTAAGACACGAACTCCGTTCGTGAAGGGAGCACAAACGCAAGTTTGTGGCTTAATTTGTGGAAATTTGTGCAATTTGTGGCTATTATTTAAAAAAGCACCCCACCGAAGGTGGGTGCTAAACTTTCACGAAAAAATTAAAAACTTACTTCCCGATACAGAACCTGGAAAAAATATTGTCCAGCAAATCCTCTGTCGAAATCTCTCCGGTTATTTCTCCCAAATACGCCAGGGCATGCCGGATGTCCATGGCAATAAAATCGGTGGTAACCACATTTTCCAAGCCTTGAATCACCGCTTCAAGACTTTCCTGGGCTTTTTGTAAAGCATCATAGTGCCTTAGGTTGCTGATTATTGCCGAGTCCATGCTCACTTGATTGCCTACTACGGTTTGATAAAGGCGCTCTTTGAGGTACTCGATGTTCATTTCATTGGCTGCCGAGATGGGAATCCACTGCTCGGCACTGAAGTGTGGGTTTGCGTAATGTTTGTATTCGGTGTAGGGATTGAGGTCCATTTTGTTGGCCACCACGAGGAGCTGCGTATCTGGGTGGACGAGTTGAGCAAGGTCGGCTTCCAGTTGAGCAGGTTGGGTTTTGATGACATCGAAGAGATAGATCAATACCGCAGATTGGCGTACTTTTTCCAAGGTTTTTTGTACGCCGATGGCTTCAATGGCATCAGAAGCTTCTCGGATGCCTGCGGTATCAATGATGCGGAACTGGATGCCCTGGATGTTGAGCGATTCTTCGATGGTGTCGCGGGTAGTGCCGGCAATTTCACTGACAATGGCGCGGTCTTCATTGAGTAAGGCGTTGAGCAGGGTCGATTTCCCGGCATTCGGGCGTCCGGCAATAACTGTAATCACGCCTTCTTTAATGGCATTGCCCAACTGAAACGACTCCAGTAACTTGTGAATGAAGCGGAGCAGTTGTTGTACCAAAGCCTTCAACTGAACCCGGTTGGCAAATTCTACATCTTCTTCTCCAAAGTCCAGTTCCAGCTCAATCAAGCTGGCAAAATCGATCAATTCCTGGCGCAACTTTTTTATTTCAGTAGAAATACCTCCCCTCAACTGGTTGATGGCGACTTGCTGCGCGGCTTCCGAACTGGCCGCAATCAGATCCGCTACGGCTTCCGCTTGCGCAAGATCCATCTGGCCATTGAGAAAAGCGCGCAGGGTAAATTCCCCGGGTTGTGCTGCTCGTGCGCCACTGCGAATGAACAAGCGTATCAATTCCTGGATGATGTAATTGGAGCCGTGACAAGAAATTTCCACCACGTTTTCGCCAGTATAGGAACTAGGTTCAACAAAAAGAGAGACGAGTACTTCATCCAAAATCAGGTTTTGTTCGTCCCGAATGGTGCCAAAATGGATGGTATGGCTGGCTTGTTTGCTGAGTTTTTTTCCGTGAAAAACGGTGTCTACGATCTGAATGGCCAGTGGCCCCGACAAGCGGATAACGCCAATGGCACCAATTCCAGGGGGGGTAGCGAGGGCAACTATGGTATCGGGCACGATGCTAAATTTAAGTTTTAGGTTTTGGATGAACTCTAAATCCAAAACGCTTTTACATTTTCCAATAATTTTTCAACTTTCCCAATGAGCCGTGCAAGTACATTTCATAGGTTTCCCAAACGCGCATTCCGGAAGTCGTTCTGGCTTCCTCGCATGGTGGAGGCAAAGTAAGGCCATTGATGCCAGCTTCAAAAGCATAAACACATTTTTGCAACTCTGGGATGTTGTAGCCCCCTTCCAATACGGCAAAAATGTGGGAGAAATTTTCTTTCAGCAATTGTCCAATCCGATAATAAGTATTGGTCGTTACTTTTAGATCCAGCAAAAGATCGTACTGATGGGCATCAAAACCAGCCGAAACGGCCACAATATCCGGCTGGAATTGTGCTGCGATGGGCAAAAAATGGCCCACTGCATCCAGGAAGATATCGTCGGCACTGCCGGGAGGAAGCGGCATGTTGAGGGTATAACCCATGCCCCTGTCAGCTCCCAGTTCATTGACAAAGCCATGTCCTGGAAATGCGGGGTATTGGTGCATCGACCAGTACAAGACCTGATTGGAATCGTAAAAAATATCAGAAGTACCATCACCCAGGTGGCCATCAAAATCGAAAATGAGCACTTTTTTGCCTTCATTGACGGCAAGTTGTGCGGCAATTGCAACATTGTTGAACAAACAAAAACCACTGGCACGATCGCGGTATGCATGGTGACCTGGAGGGCGCACCAGGGCAAAATCCTGATTGCGCATGGCTTGGATGGTTGCGCCTACTGCATGGCAAGCGGCAACGTAACTCCCTTCAGAAACAATCGTATCTGCATCCAAATGTCCTCCCAAGTGGGCAGTTTCGCGCACTTTTTGGATGTATTCTGGATCATGAACAAGCTCAAGGTATTGCTCCCCATCCGGAAAGTTAGTTTCAGGAATATCTGAAAAAACTTCCAGTCTCTTTTTGTTTTCTGGATGCATCCCCGTTTCGTGGCGCTGGCAAATGCTGTTGTACAGTAATTTCATGCCATAAATATATTCACGATTTAATCACCAGCAAAGGTACGCGGGTAGTAAACGCCAAATCTCGGGTTTGACTGTGGTGAAACAAGCGTTCGATCCAGGAGCGATGAGGAGAATACATCACCAATAAATCTACCCCGTAATTGTCGATGAAGGTTTCCAGCCCTGCCGTAATCGAATCGTGTTTTTCCTGGTGAAAAGAAATCTGTACAGCAGGTGTATTGTTGCTGAAAATCTTTTTCAGTTCATCAATGGCGATCTCATCTTGCTCATCACCTTGGTGAATGTTGACCACATGCAAGAGGGGATGGAAAGGGGTCAATATGTCTGCTGCTTTCCAAAAATGATAAGGATCAGATGCTGAAAGATCACTTGCGTAAGCGACAATATGGGTAGGTTTCCACAGGGCAAATTCAGGTATGACCATTACTGGACACACGGCTTGTTCAATGACTCCTGTTGTTACGCTGCCAAAGGCTTTTTCCAGGGTATTGTGTTCCCCTTTGGTACCCAACATGATTAAGTCGGTTTTGTGCTCATTTGCCAATTTCAACACGGTACCGATGGGAACGCCAATTTCCACGGATTGCTCAATTTTTGGCAATGTCTTAAAGGTATAGATGGCCTGGGTTTGGATCATCCCGAGTTCAACAAATGACAGAAGGACGGATTGTGCAGCCTCCGCTTTTTCGCGTGTAGTCACCATGGATACTACTGGAACATCCAGCGCAGCGTACTCTGGAAATACCACATGTAGTACTTCAACCTTTGCTTGGTAGAAATCAGCAAGAATTAAACAGTGTTTGAATGCATTTTGCGCAGTTGGCGAAAAATCGGTTGGGAACAGAATTTTTTTAATTTGGCTCATAATCGTAGGTTAAAATTCCCACAAAAAAGGCCTTAATCTGGTGCAGATACAATGAGGAATGTCAAACCCTGGCAGTGACTTTAATAACAAGACGAAAAAAAAAGAGATCCAGAGGATTATGATGAAAATCAAAGCTGCAGCATGATAAATGTCATCAAAACCACCCTGCAAAACTTGTTTATTTGCGTCAGTTAATCGCTATTATTGATTAATAATTCGGGTGATTTTAGGGAATCTTGGAGCATCTTCTCAGAAGATGCTCTTTTTTTTGTAAAAAAAAGCCTGTAGGCGATAGATCCTACAGGCTTTGACAATTACCTTATTTGAATACTATAGGGGTCTGGGGTTCCTGGGGCAACTGGTATTTATTATGATTAGTTTTATGGCATTATTACAGTGTCCTATTGAAGGTTTAGTAAAAAAGCGTTTCAAGTATTGTGAGCAGGTTCACTGGAGTTTAGTTTTGGTAATGAATGATAAAGTCCATTCTAAGGTAGGGAGCAGTAAGTTTAGCAGTAAACCATTATGATATTACAAAATTAAGTTTTTCGATATCTTGGCTTATTACCCACTAGTGAGTAATTTTCGGTTTTGACAACTGAAATCAAGAAACCAACAAATTAAAATGGCCAAATCTTACCGAATAGTAATCACGGATGACCACAAATTGCTCTCAAATGGAGTAATTGATCTGCTAAAAATTCTGCCAGAAGCAATAGTCATTGGCACCGCTTCCTCACCGGAAGACCTCAAGCAATTGTTGCGCAATCATGACGCTGACATACTCATTCTGGATTACCGACTAGGTGGCCCAGTGAAAGATACCACAGATTTGATCAGATGGCTGATCCAACACCGCCCTGATTTGAAGATAATTATGTATTCAGGGGATGACGTAAGCAAAAGCTTTAGGACAGATTTTCCCAAAGCAATCCAGGGCTATGTATTAAAAACAGATGAACCCACTGAACTCATCAATGCGATCAAAGCGGTAGCTGATGGTAAAACCTATCGCAGTGAGTCGATCAAGATGCAACCCGATCCAAGCTCCAGCCAACAGCATCGGGATGAGGTTGAACAGGCTCGCCTATTGATCAACAGTTTGTCCAAACGAGAAAAAGAAATTCTGATCAAAATTGTCAATGGCTTAACAAACAAGGAAATTGCAACTGAAATTAGCCTTTCAGAAGCGACTGTCAAAACACATCGCCGCAACCTTAAAGGAAAGTTGAAACCCAAATCCACGCTTGATTTGCGTGACATCGCCGAACGTGGCGGACTGCTTGAGTAATTATTCCAGGGGCGCTTTTATGCGAATGTCCGTTCCTTTTCCAGGAGCAGAAGTGACATCAACTACCCCCGAAATGTACCTGATCCTGGAGTGTATGCTGGCCATGCCAATCGCATTTTTGCGAACTTTTTTTTCTGGACTAAACCCGATTCCATCGTCTTTGACTTGCAGATAAACCAGTGCATCCAACAGGTTTTGTTGCAAGCTGACTTCGATTTGTTTGGCATTGGCGTGTCGTAGTGCATTGGAAAGTAGTTCTTTGCAAACCGGATAGAGGGTAAGTTCCAATTTGGTGTCAAAACGAGCACCTTCCAAATTGGAACTAAATCTTACCGGTAAATCTTCGGTAGATACGCCATCACAAAGCTCGCGAATGGCGCCTTCCAAGCCTTCATCGTGCAATACCATTGGGCTCAAATTGTGCATGATGCGGTGCAGTTCAGCATGCGCTTCTTTTAATGATCTGCGGGCTTTTTGAAGGGGCTCTTTCGAGTCATCCCGCAAATTTGTATTGTCCAGCACGGTGAGTTGGATGCTTACCGCAGTCAGGCTACTTTTTACATTGTCATGCAGGTCTACTGCTATTTTTTTGCGTTCCAGGGTTTGCCCCAGAATTTCAGCATTCGCAATGCTTACGTCCAGTTCTTGCGCTTGGGCTTGCAGCTTGAGCTCGATCAATTCTTCTTGTTGCCGTTTGAGTTGTTTCTCCAGTTCTATTTGCTGCTCCAGGCGCTGATTTTTCAACACTATTTCCTGGTTGATCTGAGAAATGGTTTCGGTGCGCTTTTGAACCTCCATTTCCATTTCCTGGTACAATAAGGCGTTTTGAAACGAAACACCCAATTGACCCGCCAACAGTTTCATCAACTGTAAATGCTTTTCCTGAAAGACACCATTTAATTGATGGTGCAACAAAAAAAGTACCCCAATGACCTCGTTGCGGTTGACGATCGGGTAGGCAAAAAGGGCAGCGGGTAATTTGCCTGATTCAACTGATTGGATCAATTCATAATCGACGTTGTTGCGAATGATGAACTGTTCTTTGCTTTCGATCAATTTTTGCAGTACAAATTCAGGGATGAACTTAAGGATTCGGCTAGAAGACTCAGGACGCTGACAGATGAGCTGAGATCCCTGGTAATAAGCCTCCAGATCGGTATGGGCATTCCCGTTTACAATTCGGGCAATCATTCCTTCCTGAGCTCCGAATTCTTCGATCAGCAAGCGCATCAGTTTTTCAAGCAGGTCTTCGTAGCGCAAAGCCCCTACAATAGTGGCCGCGGTTTGCAATACGGTCGTCAATTCATTTTCCGAAGAATAATTGTTGAGGGCAAGTCTCATTTGTGGCTGGTTGGCAAAAAAAGCCTCCAGTTGTTGCACTTTCGCCAGTGCTCCCCAATCTTTCCAGATGCTTTGAGCTTGCCGCAAATACAGTTGAGCTTGTGGCCAGTTTTCTTGTTCTTCATACATTTGTCCCATGCGTTCCCAAGCCAGGGCTTGTAGCCAGGAACAGCCTGCAACAGCTGAAGATTTGATGGACAGCGTATAGTATTTTTGCGCTTCTGTGAGATCCAGGTTGTAACGGTGCCACTCTGCGTTCAGCAAAGCATTTTTTGCCTCAAAATTGTCTGGCATTTTTTTGTTCCACCTGCTCAGAGCCTTTAATGCCTTCCTTACTGTTGTAAGCTCCTTTTTGGAAATGGGAGCAGTTTTTTTATTGCCACCAGCCAGAATCGATAAGGCTTGGAACAGCACAAACTTGGCAAAATACACGGTTGATCTTCCAGTGTCTTGCAAGGGCGCCCGCAGTTCGGCAACTTCTTTGGCCTGGGCGTAATTCCCGAAAAAAAACAGGACTTCCAATTCCAATAAATAACGCAATGCCGTTGCGGTGCGGTCACGGTACCATTCGGGCTGCTCTTCAATGGGTTCGAAGGCGTCTTCCAAATCTGGCTTTGTCAATGCCTTAAAGTATTGCCGGTAAATTTTCAGCAAATTCAGGAGTGGAATTTGAAAAATTGAAGCGGTGCGGGCAATGAACTCCTCCAGCTCGGCCTGGATTTGTTCCAAGTAAATACCCGCATCTAAGGCGTGCGAACAAATGAGCAACATCGAGTACGCTGCAAATTCATAATCACTGGTGCTAAAAGCCAAATCCAGATTTTGACGGGCTGTAGCCACAGTTTGCAACAAGGGCTTTTTCCAATGGTATACAAAAAAATTGAGCGTAAAGAGGGTTTTTGCCTTGGTATGGAAATATTCGGGCGAACTGAGCAGTTTTTCAGCGATGTTGGCTGCTTTTTGGCTCAATTTATCATTGTTTAAATGGCCTTTCATCACCATGGCCAAACTCGCAAACCAGTATGCGGAGTGATCCAGATGGCCGTGATTGAATACCAGCAACAACTCTTCACGCATGATTGGACTAATCAGCGCAGGGCGACTCAAATAAACAAGCGGCCCCAGTGCAATCAACACTTTGGCACGGGCTAAAACTATTGGATTCTGAACTTTATTTCTGGCAATGATTCTGGATTCTTTTTGCATTGAAAAAGGAACCAGCACTTTCATAAACAAGAGATTGGACTGCATTTCCGAAGGGTTGGGGCTGAGTTCAAGTCCCAATTCTCGCAGGTATTGCAACCCGAAGTCAATCGCTTGATCCGGCTCATTTCGCTGTTTCCAGGCTTCCATCTGCAATTCTACCCCAACGGCCTTGTCCTGAGGAGCTTTAGCATGGTTAAAAACTTGAGTGATCAAATCAAGCACTTCAACGTATGCTCCTTTATAGAGTTTTACTTGTGCTGCAGTTTGCCATAAATTCAGGGTTTGAGCATAATTTTCACGCCAGGCATTCTCTGGCAAGTAATTGAGTGCCCTGGTATAATAGACATCAGCGGTATTGTAGGCAAAGGATTGCAGCGCAAGGTGGCCACAAGTAGAATTAAGGGAAAATGCCTGTTTTTTTTCTACAGAACACCAATTTTGACTGCCGATGGCTTCAAAATGATCGGAAACACTTGCCAGATTTTCAAGGATGTCTTTGTCTGGCTTATTGCTATACCAGTTTACAATTTCCCGGTGAATGGTGATCGCTTCTTCATGGGGCAATTCCTGCCGGATCCTGTCCCAAAATTCGTTGGGAACGATGCGGTATATTTTTTGCTTTTTTGGGCTTTCAACTTGCCCGATTTCGATCAACCCTTGCTGTCGGCCAGCTTGAATCAAAGCCTGAGGGTTTTCAACGCCTTCGAGCAGAAAAACCAGATCCTCTTCACTGAAATAATTCAATTGCAACAGGGCAATTTTTTTACCGGCGTTTTTGGTTTGTTCACTTAAAGTACTCCAATCAATGTTTTGGCTCGGTAGGGGCAAATTTTTTCTAATCTGATCCAGGTTCCATTCCCAACTGCCACTACCGAAGTTGAAGTGGAGGTCTTTGCGTTGTTGGTGCAGCAACATGGCTTGTACCAATGCCCTTGGATTGCCCTCCACTTTTGCATTCAAAGCCTGCGCCAAATCAGCAAGCCCCCATTGAGTGGGCCCCAGGGTTTTGCTCAGCCATTGCAGCACCTCTTCGTCATTCAGCGAACGCTGGTACACCCTACTTATAGGAGTCAAGCAATGCTGTTTCATCATGGTCAAGCGATTACTGGCCTGACCTGTCTCAATGAGCATGCAAAGCGTTAGAGGCGGGAGCTTGTTTCCAGTACTCAGGTACCCCAAAAAATCCAATGAGTCGGAATCTGCCAGATGCACGTCATCGAGGATGAGCATCAATGGGTGTTTATGGGTTACCAGTTCCAGTATTTTAGTCAATACGATGAAAAAGCGAACGCGGGCTTCGCGGAGCGGAAGTACAGGAAGGCTAGAATTGTCAGCCGGAAAAGCATGAAAAAAAGCTGGAATCCATTCTCCCAACACCCTGGCTGAAGCGGGAGAGGCATCCAACAATTCTTTGTGCCAACTCGATAAGGTCGTTTGGTTTTCCTGAAGCAACCATGCCGCCAATTGCTCAAAAATTTCTTTCCAGGCATGGTAGGGAACGTTTTGGTACGTAGCTGAAAATTGACCGAGCAGTACAATGCCTTGGTGTTCGCTTTTTACAAATTGCTGGGCCAGGCGGGATTTACCACTGCCTCTTTTTCCTTCCAGGATCCAAAAATTGGGGGTTTGTTCCAACGCTGTTGCGCCAAAGATTTGGGGCAATGTTTGTTGGCCCATCAAGTACAAGTCAAGTTCTAGTTCTGGAATGATATCGGCTTGACCAGGAATGAAATCTATAGACTGTGTTTGATTTTGCACCAATTGTAAAACAGCTTCCAAATCACTTTTTAAGCCCTGTGCACTTTGGTAGCGTTGATGGGGGTCTTTTTCAAGTAGCTTTTGCAAAATCTGGAGAAGAGGAGTGGGAACGGTAGATTCATCTTGCGCAGTAAAGACTACTGCCTGCGAAACATGGGCATGCAACCAGGCGCGAGGGTCTTGAATGTCAAAAACCGGTTTTTTCAACAAAGCTTCGAAAAAAACACAGCCGAGCATATACAAATCTGAGCGCAAATCTACTTGAGTGGGTAAAATCCCCGTCTGCTCAGGGGAAATGTAGGGCAATTGAAATTCTAAAACCGAAGCGGGTGTTTTGTGAACGCTTTCAATACTAACTTGTGAAAGGTCAAAATCGAGTAAGGTCACTTGCCGCAATTGTTCATCCAAAGCAATTGCTCCAGGAGTAAGCCCCTGATACAAAAGACCAGCCCGATGCACCTCGCTCAACGCGCTACTCAATTGAATAAACAAGTGTAAAACTTCGCGTAAGGAAAAACGGTTAAAGTCCAGATTGGCCCACAACTTCTCGATTTTTCGATGCTCAAAAACGATGAAGAGCTTCTGGTCTTCGATGCCCATGTCGATGGGCAACAAGGTATTGGCGCAGGATATGCCTTTCAGTAAGCGCATTTCTTGCCCCCAACGATCCAACCCTTGCGGCGACACCTGCTGAACGGGCACCCATTTTAGCAGTACTTCTTGCTGGGTATCAGAAATTCCAATGGCATATTCCGCAGTATTGCTTTTGAATAATGGTTTGCTGATTTGGTAGGCCCCGATTTGTTTAAGGGTCGTGGTGTTCATAGATTCAATTGGTGATCAGGGATTAAACAATATTACGCTCTACTTTTGGATAAACATGTTCCTCCATAAAGGCCCGGATATCTTCAGCATAACGTTCACTCCAAAATAAATTTAGGACTTCTTCGTAATCTTCCCGAATGTTGTATTTCCAACCTGGACTGACTACTTGTGGGTTGGGCAACCATGCAGAGTGGATGGTGAACGCAAAACTAAGGTCTTCGTGACCAAGCTGACATACTGGGCCTTGAGCCAAATTGCTGGCATCAAAAATCCAGATTTCGCGGGCAAATGAGTTGGGATCTTTGGGTCTTTGCTGTAAAATGACCGTACAGACCAGGTATCCGTGCAATTCTTGCTCCAATCCATTGGGCAAAGGGCTGTTTTTAGGTGTGAATTGTATGCTGCGCAAATAGTGGTCATCTGCAAAATAAAACCAGTCTTCGAGTTGCATACTTTCCGTGTTTTGGCGTACAATCGAAAAAGGGATGCCAATTTTGGTGTATTCCAACAGGTCTTCTGGTGCAACAACATTCGTTTCATCATCGTACATGTTGTAAATGTACTTGGTGAGCGTTTGGTAATCAAGGCCATACATTTGCCAAAACAGGTATTTTACTTTGTCGGGAATTTTGTCTGGAGCCAGGTAATTGTAGTAAGTTAAGAGGCCAATCCCCCAGGTATTGGGGCCGAGTTGCTGCAAATTCCCTCGTTTTTCTTTTAACTCCGTCAGCTCTAAGGGCTCCGTAATCAATTCAAGAGGGGACGCTAAAGTGGCCTGTAAATCTCCTTCTTCATTTTCTCCAACTTTAATTTGCAGTTTACCAATTTTGCTTACATCCATCTCCCCAATCGTAGGCAGACCGATTACGTTGGGGTCTACATCGAGTTCTGGATCGATGGCCAGTTTGTCGTAATTGCGTACCCACTCAGCTGCACACAAAGAGCTGTTGTGGGCAGTATGCAGGGTAATCACCTGATTTGGATTGAGGTAGTCTGCCGCAAAATGAACCGTTTCTTCTTCAAAGCGGAGGCATGCCGCTTTGACCGCATCTTTGCCGGGTATTAATTCGCTTCGTTTTACCACGTAAACGTGTGTATAGTTTTTGAGCTTGGATTGCAAAAATCCGCGTAAAAACTTGCTTAATCGGGTAAATGGCCTCCGCAAGTATGGGATCAAAAGGTCCATTGAAATTTTGAAAGCTGAATCGATGAACACAAAGTAATCTTCGGTGATCCCCGTTTGGTGCATGCTTTCAGCAATGCGAATGCCATCCCCTTGTTGATCCAGTACACGCCAGGAATGCAAGACGCCAGTGGCGTCTCTTTTGACTACAAAAACCTCATTTCTATTCAGCAAAAACTTGGCGTCTTTGGGCTCTTCATTGGATAAGGAACGACTGTTTAGCGATTCGTCCTCAATTTTCGTTATGATCGTCTCTTCCAGTTTGGAAAGCAATTTAGTTTGAGCTGTTTTTTTATTTAACTCATCCAAAGCCTCATCTGTGCTTTCCCAGGATTCAATTAAATCGTCCAATACGTTGCCCATGTATTGAAGGAAAGATTCTGCCCCATCTCCAGTAATGTCAACTTTGGGTGGACGTGCCATATTGAGCAGGCTCTTGGTGAAATTTACCGTAAAAAACTCACCAGTACGTGGATCATATGAAGGATGCGCAGTGGTTGCAATCATCGGAAAGACGTATTCAACAAAAGGAAAGTACTGCGCTTTCCACTCCAGGTTGTTTCCTAGCGGGTGGTACAATTGCAAAGAAACCGGATCAAACTCATAAGGTCGCCCGGTGTCAAAGGTAGCAAGCAGCCGATCTACCTCTTCGCCAGGAAACCGAACGGGAATCATTGAGGTATTGAGCTGGTTGCGAACCCCCAGTTTGGTGGAAAGTCTTGAAATGCCCACGTTGAAGAACCCCTTGCTGTAATATTCTTCTCCTTTTTCTACGGTACTGACTACCTCATCTGCGTAAAAACAAGGGGGTTTTAAAATTTGGGCAGACAAAAGAGCATTGCCTTGAACGGAAAAATCAATTTTTAGAATCATCCCATCTCCATTGAACACTGGAGAGCCTTCCTCTTGTCCGACATCATAAGGCAATCCCAAAGATTCGACGGTACCAACGGGGGAAGAAAAGTATACTGCACCATATATATCCGCAGGAAGTTGGCCTTTTAGCACATTCAAAAATGCATCGTGGTACTCTTTGCGTCTAGCTGAGGTTAATGCATTGGAGTGGAGGGGAACTAGGGGATTCATATGGATTTTATTTGCCTAAAAATAAGGATATTAAAATTGTCTTTCTATCCTCATTAGTGGGTAATTCGACGATATTTTTGATTTTTTCCACTGCTCTCGGGACAATTCTTTTAACTTTCCTGAAAACTTTGACACAATGAACAATCAAAACTGCCTATGGTATGGGCAAGCATCCAGCTTGACTGTCCTGAAACTACTATTCGGACTCCTTTTTACAATGTTGAGTACTGCTTCTTTTTGGGCACAAAATCCACAGCAGTGGACCAAAGACGGCAATGCTTACTGGACCAACGATAAAGGAAGCATTGTACAATACACCTTGCCTGAGCAAACCCGTAGCGTCATTGCCGATGCCGCGTTACTGACTCCAGCCGGAAAAGACAAAGCTTTAACGGTACGCTCATTTCGCCTTTCCACAGACAACCGCAAGGTATTGATCTATACCAATTCGGTCAGGGTTTGGCGGACAGATACGCGTGGAGATTATTGGGTCTTGGATCTGGATAAGAAATCTTTGAAGCAAGTGGGGGCTACTTTGCCCGTTTCTTCCCTGATGTTTGCCAAGTTTTCACCCGATGGGAGCAAGGTTGCATACGTGAGCAAGCACAACCTGTATGTTGAAAACCTGGCGGATCAAAAAATCACCCAGCTCACCAAAGATGGCACCGATAAAATCATCAATGGCACTTTTGACTGGGCTTATGAAGAAGAATTTGGTTGCCGGGATGGATTCCGTTGGAGCCCCGACGGCAGCAGTATTGCCTACTGGCAAATCGATGCCCGCGATGTGAAGTATTATTTGATGCTCAACACCACAGACTCCATTTATTCCTTCACCGTTCCTGTTGAATACCCCAAGGTAGGGGAGTCGCCCTCTGTGTGTAGGGTAGGGGTGGTGTCTGTCAAAGGTGGAGCTACCCGCTGGCTGAACGTACCTGGCGACAACCGCCAGCACTACATCCCGCGCATGGCCTGGGCCAACAATTCAAGCGAGGTGATTTTGCAACAGCTCGACCGCAAGCAACAAGTGAGCAAGATCTACTTGTGTACCGCCAGTACTGGAGTTGCCAAGGTTATTCTGGAAGAAAAAGACGAAGCCTGGGTGGATGTTCAGTTGGATGCCGATCAGGACTGGGATTGGATCAACGGGGGCAAAGAATTCCTTTGGCTGACTGAAAAAGACGGTTGGAAGCATTACTACCGCATCAGCCGGGATGGCAAACAGGAAAAACTCATCACCGCTGGCAATTACGACGTCATTGAACCAGGATTGATCGATGAAAAAAACAGCACCATTTACTTTATCGCATCGCCGGATAACGCCACCGAAAAATACCTGTACAAGGTAAGTTTAGATGGCAGCGGCAAAGCCGAGCGTCTTTCGCCAGCCAATACGCAAGGAACGTACAGTTACCAGTTTGCACCTAGTGGTAAATTTGCCATGCAGCGTTTTTCCAACGTCAATACCCGTCCACAAAGCGATTGGGTCTCAATTCCCGATTGCAAACCGCTGAAACCAAGACCAGAAGCCCCCAATACGGAGAATACCAGTCCCAAGGTTGAGTTTTTTCAGGTCACCACTGCCGATGGCGTTACGATGGATGGTTGGATGGTCAAGCCCAAAAACTTTGACCCCCAAAAGAAATACCCGGTGCTGTTCCATGTGTATTCCGAACCCGCTAGTCAAACCGTACGCAACTCCTGGGGCATGGGCAATGCGGGGATTTATCAGGGTAGTATGGCCGATGATGGCTACGTCTACATTTCGTTGGACAACCGAGGAACCCCAGCCCCCAAAGGCCGGGCCTGGCGCAAATCCATTTACCGCAAGATTGGTCTGGTCAACATCCAGGATCAAGCCATGGGCGCCAAGGAAGTATTCAAATGGGGCTACATCGATACGTCCAGAGTGGCGGTATGGGGTTGGAGCGGCGGTGGCAGCGCTACCCTCAACCTGATGTTTCAGCATCCCGAAATTTATAAGGTAGGCATCTCCATCGCAGCAGTGGCCGATCAGTTGTGCTACGACAACATTTACCAGGAGCGCTACATGGGCATCCCGCAAGAAAACCGCGAGGATTTTGTAAAAGGATCACCCATCACCTATGCCAAAAACCTGAAGGGGAAATTGCTGTACGTGCACGGTACCGGTGATGACAACGTGCATTACCAAAACGGGGAGCGCTTGATCAACGAACTGATCAAGCACAACAAGCAATTCCAAATGATGGCTTATCCCAACCGCTCACACGGCATTTTTGAAGGAGAAGGCACTTCCTTGCACATGGGGACCATGTTTACCCAGTTTTTGAAGGAGAATTGCCCTCCGGGTGGGAAGTAGAGCTAGTGTTTTTGCCTAAAAAAAATCGGGGTAAATGTTTGACAGAAGGCAAGCATTTACCCCAATTTTTAAGAATGATGTTCCACCACCGAATTAACCATATCCACAATGGTTTCTTGCGCCGGACGGTAGCTCAAACCCAACTCGTTGACGCTGCGCGATGCATCAAACTGCGGCTCAAAGCCCAAATTTCCCCGCAAAAAGCGATGGGAAAACCCTAGTCGTGGGCCAACCAAATACAACAACCAATCGGGCAGGTTTCGACGCGGCACTTTGTATTTTCCGCCAAAGTGGTCCAGCATGATTTCGGCCATGTTTAAAAGGCTCATGGTTTGAGCGGAAATCAAATAGCGTCCGGCTGCTTCCGGGGTAAAGGCAGCCAAAAGGTGCGCCTGAGCGGCATCCCGCACATCAGCAACCCCAAACGATAATCTGGGAGCGCCCAATCGCAAATCTCCATTCATCAATTGCTGAATGGTTGAGATACTTACATTGTCCATGCGGCCAGATAGGGTAGGCCCCAGCAAGAAGGTAGGATTGATGGTGATCAGATCCCATTGCCGTTGGGTGTTGGCGATGATCCAGGCTTCTTTTTCGGCGAGGGTTTTGGAATACCCATAGGGATCGTAATGCAGATCGGAGATCAAATTCCAATGTTGTTCATCAAAAGCGCCATGTGGCTGGTCTAGTATTTCGCGGGCTTCGGAATAAATGGCCACTGCGCTGGAAGTAAATACGACCCTGCGTACACTGGGGGTATCTCCTGCTGAATACAGCACGTTGCGGGTACCCTCTACAGCGGGGTCAACCAATTGCCTTTGAGGGTCTTTGATTTTGCCAATCATGAATGGCGATGCCGTATGCACCACAACTTCGCAACCGCGCATGGGCTGGGTGAAGTCCCCGTGGCGCATGAGATCCGCTTCATAAAATTCCAGTCGCCCAGGCCCCCCGACAGCAATGCGCCGCAGATGGCTCAACTTGCGTTCATCTTTGTTGCTGCGCACAGTGGTGCGTACATAGTATCCAGCTTCTACCAGATATTTGATGATCCAGGAAGCCAGGTAGCCCGAACCACCTGTAATCAGGATGGGGAGCGATTGGTCAAATGATTGCATGGATAGCGTAAACTATGGTTTTATGGCCCTAAAATGCCTGAAAAATAAAACTAACACATTTCTGGTAATTTAGAGCATCGGCCTCAATACGACTGTTAAGATCATATTTTTTCTTTTACGAATAAAAAATATTTGGCTATATTTACCCCCAAAGTAACACCCGGTGCTACCCCCCTTTGAATCTCGCCGGGAAAGCCCAATTATATTACGGCCTACAACTGCGGTAGTGGGTTCAACACAATACATTTCTCGACTCTTAAAAGTTGGAGGAAAATTATTAGGTCTTATGGTCGCATTCCTAGCCGTTGTTTTGGCCATTCAGATTAAGAAGCTCGGTAACAATCCTTTGAACAAAATTTTGTCATAATCTCATTTGATGAAGAGCAATACGCATTTTGCTATTGATCAAGGTATCGATTGAAAGAATAAGAATCGGCATGCGCAGTTTTTTACAACTATTTCCCGTTGCAGTGGCACTGAAAGCCTTCCTGCTCCTCGGTAGCTACGGCCACAAGCTGCTGCCTTCATCCTCTGTACCCGACAAACTACGAACTGTATCATCAGCAAGGACTGAGCTAAGTCAACAAGGATGCTTTGATACCGTAAGAATTACTCTCAACAAGAATTGCCAGTTCAAACTCTCAAAGAACCTTGCACTGGAAGGGGCAGGAGACTGTCTTGTCAGCGCAGATTACGATATTGTTGTTGACGATGAAAACCCCCTCAATAGAGATACCATTGATGGAAGTGGAATTTTTCGCTACGTCGTCACCATTAACAACCCCAAGCCTTGTGCGCCATTCATCCTTTGTTGGGGCGTAGTAGTGGCCGAAGATAAGATGGCTCCGGTTGTAGAGGCGCCGGATGACCTCACCTTGTTCCAATATTGCGATGACCTCAACCGCATATTCCAAAATGCGGAGAGTACCAACATTACCGGATCTGCAATATTTACAGACAACTGTAGACAAATCACCGAGGTTGTCAATAAATTCACCGACGCGATTTACTACAACAACCATTGTGATACTGTCGTCATTCGACGGGTCTTTATCGCAACCGATAAAAAAGGCAATACCGGTACCGGTACTCAATTTATTACCCTGATTCATGCGCCGTTGGATTCGGTTAGAATAGACAACAAGCTACTCAATACCTGTACGCAAAATCTAAATCTAAAGAAGGATAGCCAAGGCAACGTTCACCCTGATGAAAGCGGATATCCGTTTGTGATCAACTACCTCGGGCAGGTGGATCAAATCACCATCGATTCTTCTTGCGGCCTTTCGGCTGCGTACATCGATACCCGCTTCGAGGTTTGCCCCACGACATACAAACTCGTTCGCCAGTGGATCATCAAGGATTGGTGCAAAAACAAAACCAGAACCCTCGAGCAAATCATCAAAGTTGGAGATACCGATGCCCCAAGAGTAAAAAGCCCTTATCCCAGTGATACCTTGAGGCTGTCCACCAGCCCTTTTGATTGTACCGCCGGGCTGGAAGTGTTGCCTCCTCAGGTTACCGAGATTTGTTCGGATTACGAATGGAGGGCAGAAATCTGGACAGATCTTTCCACGTTTGATTATACCGGTCAAAAACCACCTGGTGAGGTCATCGATGGACAAGTTTTGTTGGGGGCTACCACCGGAAAACAGCTCAAACGCTACCTCAACAACTTGCCAGTGGGTTTCCATCGCTTGAAGTACATTGTACGCGATGCTTGCCACAACGAAGACGGAGAGAGTATTGTAATTGAAGTACAAGATAAAATCAGTCCTCGTGCAATTTGTGATGACCGCATCAACATCTCCCTCAATGAATGGGGACAGGCCGAAGTGCGTGCCGAAGATGTAGATGAAGGCAGTCAGGACAATTGCAAGCTGGCCAAAATCCACATTCGCCGCTTGATTACCATGGATGAGGCCTGCAAACCCCTCGAAAAGGAATACTTTACCCCTTGGGACACGATAGTTCGGTTCAATTGCTGCGACATCACCAACGGATACGTTAAAGTCGAATTGCGTGCAACCGATTTTTCCGGCAATACCGATGTTTGTTGGACTACTGCCTGGATCGAAGACAAACTTCCTCCACGTTGTACTCCGCCTCCCTCCGATTCTATTGCTTGTGATCGTTTGCCTAAAGGCATTAACTTCAGTGATTTAACCAGTTTGGCAAAGTATTTTGGCGTGCCAGAAGTAGTGGACAACTGCGGTAAAGCAGAATGGAGGGAATTGACGCCCATTGTTAAAGTCAACAATTGTGGCATCGGTACCATCCAGCGTTCTTTTTCGGCCAAAGATGAAGTGGGCAATAAATCCAATGAGGTCTGCACCCAGACCATCAAAATTGGCCCTGCCCACGAGTACATGATCAAATTCCCCAAAGATTACATCGAATATTGCAAGACGCCCACCCCAGATACCATCGGAATATTTGAGCTAGGTTGCGACATCCTGGCGGTGAACGTTAGCGACAAACGCTACGATGGGGATGGCAATGAATGCTATAAAATTTTCAGAACCTACAGCGTCATCAACTGGTGTGAATACCAGGACGGAGACCCCATCGTAACCGTACCACGTGATGCAGATTGTGACGGTCTTGGTGGCGACCGGGAAACCTGGGTAATTGTGCGCAGAGATGGGACTACCTACTACGATGCCGACAACGATGAACGCAACAAACTGCCCAAAGCAGGCACGCGTGGCTTGAGCTGTGATGGCATTGCGAACCCGGAAGGGTATTGGAAAAGCAGCATCCAGGATCCCTCCATTCGCTCCACCGGGCACTGGCAGTATACCCAAATCATCAAAGTAATAGACAACGATGCGCCGGTCATCTTTACAGAATCAAATCTGGTGTTTTGTACCGAAAGAGAAGATTGTAAGGCCGACATCATCCTTTCCGTAGGTGTTCAGGAAGCCTGCGATCCCAACAACCTCAGCATTACGACCAACCTTAAGCTCCAGATCACCGAAACTTCCAGCAGTAGCCAAACCAACTGGCGGGTATTTGGACGTTACCCCAAGTACTTGTTTACGGGAGTTGTACCCAAAGGCGAATACGAATTGGAAATAAAAGTTGAAGATGCCTGTGGCAACGTAGGTCGTGGATTCGTTCGCTTCAAAGTGGTAGACTGCAAGCCTCCTTCGGTTACCTGTATTCAGGGACTTTCTGCCGAATTGAGTGCCTTACCCCCCAATACCGACATTGACGGAGATGGCGACGTAGATCGGGCCTCAACGACCATTTGGGCCAAGGATTTGGTAGCCAGCCCAAGTACCGATGCTTGTTCGGGACCAGTACGCTACTCCATCAATCGCAAAGGAGAAAAACCCAACATCAATCAGGATCACCTGGTGCTTACTTGCGACGATCAGGGTTTGACAGAAGTGGAGTTGCACGCCTGGGACAGCGCCATCAATCCAAAGTTAAAACCCGCTGGCCCAAATCACGATTTTTGCGTGACGTATATAAAGGTGCAAGACAACAAATATGGCTTGTGCAAAGACGGTGGAGATACCCTCATCATTGAAGGCAACGCCCGTACCGAATACGGCCTCAAAGTGAGTGGAGTAATTGTCAACAGCAGTGGAGCAAGAGGACTTGAATCCCGGAGCAACGAGGAAGGCCATTACCGCCTGCAAGGATTGGCTCAGGGCTATGATTACACCCTTAGCGCAGATAAAGTAGACGCCGCACAAAATGGGGTAACGACCTACGATTTGGTATTGATTACCCAACATATCCTGGACAAAAAACGCTTGACCTCACCCTATCAATTACTGGCTGCGGACGTGAATCAATCAGGTTCAATTAGTACCATCGATATGATCAAAATCCGCAAAGTTATTCTAGGCATTGATACAGCCTGGGCAGGAGGCAAAACCTGGTTGTTTCTGGATGCGAAATACCAATTCAAAAATCCCACAAATCCCTGGGCTGAAGCAGCTCCCAAGTTTTTGCAATACAACAACCTCGCTGGTTCGGTTACTGATGCCGGATTCATAGGCGTGAAGTTGGGAGATGTAAATGGGAATGTGATCGCAAATTCCTTGACGCAATCAAGCGGATTGCTACAAATCGATGAGGTTGAAAATGTAGACAAATACGCAATAGCGACTCCAGATCCTTTCAGAATGCTATCCACGTACCCCAATCCTGTTGCAGAAGAAGCCCATGTAGAATGGAGCGTTCCAGTGGATGGCGAAGGGCTAATTCAATTGGTAGACATGCACGGTCGAACGGTTCGCCTGGATCGGGTAAATATGTTCTCGGGAAAAAATGCTTTTGTTTACTCCCGGCGCAACTTTCCCATTACTGGCCCTTATTCGGTTTCAATTTATTTTAACGAACAAAGGATAGTAACACGATTAATGATCGTGAATTGAATTTTGAGTCGCCTTTTAGGGAGGTTCATTTGTTTGATTAATAGTTACATGAGTTTTTTTAATAAGTAAAAGTGTGGATATGTGAGTGAAGTATCCATGCTCTACTGTCCCTTTTTTTTCACAGCACACTTCCTATATTTGACGCCATATAATTTGTCGTGCAAATTTCTAAGTTGAACTGATGAAAGAGTTACGGGAACTTGTACTTGTAATCGAAAACAATGGCTGTAGTGCAGCGTCATTGTTCAATGGAGGAACCAATACTACTTCTAAGTTGTCTTCTTTTTACAAAGGGATCTCTCAAAGCCGTTGGGATTCAGACGACAATGCTGCACGAGCGCTTTACCCTGGAGACAAATCCCCTTCTTCCTACCGAAAGTTAAAATCTGATTTAAAAGAACGCTTATTGGATTCAATCCTTAGTTTGAAATTCAACAAGCAGAAGTACAATAGCTATCAAAAAGCTTATTATAGGAGCCACCGAGATTGGGCGGTTGCCAAAATTCTTTTGGGACAAAATGCCAATGAAGCAGCCGCCGATATAGCCACCAGATTGCTGCGACAGGCCCGATTGTTTGATTTCAGCGGCTTGGCCATGGACATTTGCAGTGTATTGCGTTTGTATTATGGCGCCAGAATGGGGGATATGGCTCGTTTTGAAGAGTACAACTTACTCTTTGCGCAGTACCAGGAAATCTACCAGTTCGAAAATCGAGCAGAAGAATTTTACATCATCCTCAGTTCGGGGTTTGTCAACAACAAGTCGAGCAAAGAAGACATTCGCGATAAGGCCACTCTTTTTTTCCAACAATTGAAACCTGCATTAAATAAATACGGCGCGCATCGCTTGCATTTTTATGGGGCACTGATCGAATTGGCTTGTTATACCTCCGTCAACGAATACGCCGCAGCGCTTAAAGTTTGCGAGCGCTACATTCAGTTTTTCCTGAGTAAGGAATATGAAGCACATGTACCGCTTCAAATTTTGTATTACCAGGAATTGCTTTGTCATGTGCAGTTGAAAAATTTCAGCGCGGGCCGAATTGCTGCTGAAAACTGCTGTAAACTTTTAGCAGAGGGAAGCTACAACTGGTTCAAGTACCAGGAATCAGTTTTTTTATTGGCAATGCACACCAACGAATTCCATTCCGCATATGAGATTTATCGCAGTGTTCATTCAAACAAGCACTTTAACCTTTTGCCGGATAATGTAAAAGAAATCTGGAAAATATTCGAAGCTTATCTGGCTTATTTGATTCACTTACAGCTCATTCAGCCCGATTTTCATGGCGGGCAAAACCAATTTAAACTGAGCAAATTTCAGAACGAGACTCCTGTTTTTTCCAAAGATAAAAAAGGCATGAACATTGCCATCCTCATTGCCCAATTCCTCCTCTTGCTTTCGGAAGGTAAAAAATCAAGGTTTATCGACAAAGTGGAATCCATCGAGCAATATTCGTACAAGTATTTGCGCACTGACCACACTTTGCGAAGCCATTATTTCATCAAAATTTTGTTACAAATTCCCCTTTCTGGGTTCAACAAAGCCATCTTTTTAGCCAAAACCAGTGTTTACCTGGAAAAAATGAGCGCAGTTCCGATGGAATCAGCCAATCAGACCAACGAGATTGAAATCATCCCTTTTGAAGAACTCTATCATTTATTGACGAAGCAATTGAGCTAGATTCTAGCGTCTTCGTAATGTTTTAGATGAAATGATACCGCTTTTTATGCTGATTATCAGTTTTTTACTTGTATATCATTCCGCTATCGTCTCCTATTTAGAGCTAATAAACTGTTCCTTTTTTTTAATCTCCCTCCAATAACATCGTCGTAATTTCATATCTCAAAATGATATATTTATGTTGGAGCACAAAAAGCAATTTTTGAATTTTACCAATCTTCCCCCTCAAACAAGGTGTTTTTCAAGTATCGCCAAGTGTCCGACCGTCATTACTGTAGACGTTACGGTAGTATAAGCTTAACTCATGACCAAAATTGATGAAAGATTCCGCTTTTCGGCCAGCATTGTACCACACAGGCACCTTGGAATCTTGAGCAGTGAAATTCTATTCGGCACTCCAGGCAAACGGTGTGAAGGATCTGGAATCTGTAGAATTTATACCCTATGTGGTGCCAAGCTTTTGGAGAAACATTCACGCCGGGTACCTGGGGTTTTGTTGTTGACTCCCACAAATAGCTTGAGCATTCGCTTAAATCGAAGTGATCTTCCTGCCTCCTTGATCCATGAGCTATTTGAGCAAGAATATTTTACCATGGAAGAAGGTTTTGCCCTCCCGCAGTACTTTGCCCGCAAGCTGGGGGCTACCCAGGATTATGTTCCAAGTGGAAATTACCAACTGCACCGTTTTGGAGAATGGTTGCAAATTGAAATGCCATTGGTAAACGTAACAAATCGATAAATAAATTACAACGCAAGCGGTTTATTATCAGTGTAATAAATATCGACTATTTTTTTTTTTACCATTTCGACAGGTTGCAATTCCTGTATTTTTTTTAGCTGCTTCTAATGTCTAAGAAGGCAATTTTACGTCGATAATTTATTTTTCGTTACATCTTAGGCGACCACACATGAAAAAACTGATGACTCAATACCCCTCCTTGGCTATTGCTTTGCCAGTAATCACCATCGATACTACGGTGGTTTAACTTGCCTTACCTGTTCTCCCTTAATCGATTATAAAAGTTGCCCTGCTCTTAATAAAGAGTAATCATTTTTTCTTTTTCATCCAAAGTGATTCAGATCACCATTGGGTTCTTTGCATTTTATTTCTAGCTAATAAGTCAGTAACACATTACTCATGAAAAAATTTACAAAATTTGTCGCGCAGGCAATAAAACGAATGGTGGATTTCTGCCAATTTTCGTTGCGCGCTTTTTCCCTAATTTACAAAGAGCAAAGGCAATATAAACGGCCTTTGTCTGTCACTTTGACGGGAAAAATGATGAACCAATGGTTTCTCCCAATGTGGTTGGGCGAACTTCCTAGCAGTTCTGCCAAGCTTTTCATTCAAAAACAAAGGCAGCACTATGGCTCCGATGGCAAAACCACAGAGGACAGCCATACAGAAAGCCTGTACTTAAATTGCCAAACTATATCCAGGTCAAAATCGTCCTTGGTAAGTGTAGTTTTTGTTGCTTTATTGGTTTTTTTCGCAGGAAGCCTGCAGGCCCAATCAGGTACAGCTTTCCGAGATTTTAACGGCGATGGGCTTCAAACGGGCGCAGAGCCCGGAGTAGAAGGCATCGTTGTCAAATTGTATGGCAATGCCGTAGCACCACTTGCCGATCAATTGATTGGTACTACCGTAACTGGCTCAAATGGTACCTACAATTTTGGGGTATCCGTGACCAGCGGCCGCGCGGCCAACGCGGGTGAGAAATTGCGGGTTGAATTTGAAATTCCCGTATCACATGAATGCAACCTGGCCAATCCAGTGGATTATACCAGTATAGCAGGGGCGGTTTACGGCTCCAGTGTACAATTCATTACGGGCCAGCAAAGCAACATCAATTTTGCCATCAATTACCCGGGTCAATGGGTAGAAACCAATAATCCGGACGTGTTTTTGCCTTGTTATTTCTTTGGGGATAACGTTAATGGTAACAACGATATTAAAAGTGCTGCGGGTTTGGTGGGTTACAAGTTTTTGGATAGTGGGGTACCTACCGGGCACTCCAATAGTACAGGTGCCAACCCACCAAACGTACTTTCAACTTACGAAGAAGTAGGGGCACTGTACGGAGTAGCTTTTTCCCGTCAGGCTCAAAAGATATTTACTTCCGCAGTGATGCGCCGCCATACCGCTTTTGGTCCCTTGGGCTCGGGTGGTATTTATATGGTTGATCCCTATGCACCAGGATCACCTACTGTTAACTTTTTGGATTTGGATGCCATTGGTATTGCTACGCGTGGGTCAGGAGCATATCCTGCTAACCCCTTTAACAATACCAGTCCGGTGAGTACTGTGATTGGTACAAACGCCGAAAGAAATTTAAACCTTACTGCTTTGACCCCCAGCACCGACCTCGCGGCTGGTGATCAGGTGGGAAAAGTATCCATAGGCGACATCGACATTTCTGACGATGGTCGCTATTTGTATGTAGTGAACTTATTGGACCGCAGACTATACGAAATTGATTTGGGCGATGCCCTAAACCCAAGCGCACCAACTATAGCCGAAGTGGCCACCCGGGTACGCAGTTGGGCGATTCCAGATCCAGGTTCTGACGTCAAAGCTGGCGAACATCGCCCCTGGGGTTTGAAATTTTACCGGGGTAAATTGTTCGTGGGTTTGGTACTCAGCGGACAAGATGCAACTGGCGAAGTAGTGAGCGACATTACTGCCGACGGCAACGGTGCCCAGCTCAGAGGATATGTATTTGAGTTTTCTCCAAGCGGAGCAGGAACATTTACACCTACCCCTCTGCTGGATTTTAGTTTCAACTATGGACGTGAACGCCCCTGGATTCCCTGGGGGTACAGCACCAACCCAGCGCATCCATCCCGCCATTTTACGGGAGATCAGCGCGAGGTGGCGGAACCCATCATTGCCGACATCGAATTTGACGATTCAGGCAGTATGTTGATTGGTTTGTTGGACCGCAAAGGCCATCAATACGCCATTAACAATAACGATTTTAATGGCGTCACCCGAGATTACGAATATTCTACCGCTGGTGAATTGTTGCGTGCCAATGTCACCGAAACGAATGGCAGCTGCGTTTACAGCATTTTAACGCGCCCAGGTACTGCCGATTATTACAACGACAACCTGCTCCACAGCGAATGTGTGCAAGGACCCCTCGCGGTATTGCCCGGTGGTGGCGACGCCATCGCGGTATGGATGGACCCTATCTACATCCGTTCGGGTGGTACCATCCGCCTCAACAACACCACAGGTGCTCAAGTACCGGGCTCGGCTTATGAGGTCACCGATGACCGTTTTACCTTGGATGCTGGCATCGATTTAGATGCTACGCCCAGTAAAGCCAATGGCTTGGGCGACGTGGAACTGAGTGGCTCGGTAGCTCCCCTGGAAATTGGTAACCTCGTATGGGCCGACAAAGACGGCGACGGGGTACAAGATGGGGATGAAAGAGGCATAGCCGGAGTGACCGTACAACTGTTGTTCAACAACGCAGTGATAGGCACCACGGTAACCAGCGCCACGGGCAACTACTACTTCAACGACGTCAATGTTGGAGATGGTTTGCGACCTGGTGTAATCTATACCGTGCGTATTCCAGCATCGCAGTACGACAATGGTGGTGTCAATGGTACTCCACTTCAACGTATGGTGCTGACAGGCTCGAATGTGGGAGGTGTAGGTTTGCCCAATTATAGCGACAACGACGCAGTATTGAACGCTGGTGTTGCTGAAATTTTGGTGACACTTGCCGATTTTGGTCAAAACGACCACACTTTCGACTTTGGTTTTATTCCAGTCGATTATGGCGACTTGCCTGCCCCTTATCATACTTCAGTAGCCGACAATGGGCCATCTCACCGGATGGGGTCGGTTCTGAAACTGGGCGCTAGTGTAGACTATGATAGCAATGGTATTCCCAATGCTACCGCTACGGGTGACGACACTGAAGCGGATGATGCAAATGATTACGACGCAGGTGACGACGAAAATGGCGTGACTTTACCAATGTTCATCCGCAACAAGCCGGAAGATCTGGTGATTCCCGTAATGAACATGACTGGCACCCCTGCCAAACTGGTCGGTTTCTTTGACTGGAATGGTGATGGTGACTTTGGTGATGCCAACGAAATGTACTCGATTACCGTGGCTGATGCGGCAACCAGTGTAACCCTGGATGACGTTACCCCTCCTCCTGGAGCGGTACTGAATCGCCCAATCGGTATTCGTTTCCGCATTAGCACCGATGCTACCTTTAATACCGCAATGTCTCCAGACGGCCCACTGCCCGATGGTGAAGTAGAAGACTACGTAGCCACTGTAATGGCTTTTGACTATGGTGACTTGAACGATGCACTGGCCAATACTTCTGGTAACCCAGGTACTCCCACGATCCCCGCGGATCACCGTACCCTGACCAGCGACAATGGCCCACGCCATAAACTGACCACCAATGCCAATGGCGACCAGGTAATCCTGAAAATTGGTGCTTTAGTAGACGATGAACTGGATGGCCAACCATCCGTAGATGCAGGCAAAACCACTGGTGGAGACAACAACAACTCTATTCCTGCTGGTGGTGCCAACGACGAAGATGGAATTGATCCGGGCACTGTGCCCCTGTTCACTTTGACCCAAACGACGAACCTGATCGTGCCAGTAATGAACATGACTGGTCAAGATGCAAAATTGACTGCATACATCGACTTTAACAAGAATGGTGACTTTGGGGCAGGCGAAATGTTTTTCGTCACTGTTCCCGATGGCGCTACCTCCGCAACCTTGGTGATCCCTGTGCCTATTTCGGCAGTGGTAGACCAAGATCTGGGGATCAGACTGCGCCTCAACGACGCCGATGAGCCCATGTCTCCATATGGACCTGCACAAAGTGGGGAAATTGAAGACCACACCATCCAGGTAGTTGGTTTTGATTACGGCGACTTGCCCAATACTTATGGAACAACTGATCCTAACGGACCGAAACACATTGTAACCGAAAGCCTGAAACTAGGTACTTGTGCGGACAGTGAAATCAACGCAGCGGTAGATCCAATGGCTGGTTTGATGGGTGGCGGCGACGACGGCACTCCTGGCCTGGCAGTGTTTGGAACCTGTACCAATGGCGATGACGAAGACGGTATCCGCTTCCTCACCCCGATGGTTCCTGGCAACCAGGCTTGTATCGAAGTAACGGCCATGAATACCTCTGCTGGCGCGGCGGTACTTCAAATGTGGGTAGACTGGAATGGCAATACCATTTTTGACGCAAACGAGGCAGTTAGCTTCCTGAGCGGGGGTGGTATCATTCCGGATGCAGGCATGTCTACTCAGACCTTCTGCTTTACTGTACCTGAAGATGCAACTTTTGCGGCAGGCAATGCCTTTGTACGCTTCCGCTTGAGCCCAACGGGTGGTTTGGAGCCTGACTTACAAACGGCACCAGTGCCTTTTGGCGAAATTGAAGATTACAAACTACCATTAGGCAAACTGGGTAACCTGGTTTGGGAAGATTACGACTTTGATGGTCAGCAAGATGCAGGTGAGCCTGGTATTGCCAACGTGCCAGTTACCCTGACTTGGGCTGGTTTGGATGGCAACCTTGCCACCGCTGCCGACAACCAAGTATACTCCACTACAACTGCAGCAAATGGAACTTACTATTTCTGTGGCTTATTGAGTGATGAAACTTACAAAATCACCGTGATTACCCCTGCGGAGATGACGCCAACCCGCGCCGACCAAGGAGGCAATGACGTGATTGATAGTGACGGTGCCATTACCGGGATGGATTTGACCATGGTGATGGAAACCGTGAATTTGGGGAATGTCCTGACCTTACCTACCAGTGAAAATGGTTTGCAGGACAGCCCGAATACCCTGAATGGATTCCCTGACAATCAATTCGATCAAACCCATGACTTTGGTTTTGGTAGCCTTGATTATGGCGACTTACCGCAAGACAAAAACTACAATACCACCATGGCCGAAGGTGGCGCAATCCACGCCATTACGCCTGACCTGCGCTTGGGTGCTACTGTTGACCGCGAACGCGATGGTCAACCAGATGCCAATGCGGGTAAAAATGGCGGTGGCGATGGTGCTGATGAAGATGGTATCAAATTCATCACTCCACTTGTACCTGGCTTTACAGCTTGTATTGAAGCTACAACAACCAATACCACTGGTGGCAATGCTTATTTGCAAGGTTGGATCGATTTCGACGGCGACGGCATCATGGAACTTGGCGAAGAATTGGCGCTGACCAATGGTGGCCTGGTTACTGCCGGAACCCAAACTACACAATATTGCTTCACCGTACCTTCCACTGCATTATATGATCGCGGTATGGCGTTTATGCGCTTCCGCCTGAGCAGCACTGGAGGTTTGGGTGCAGATGGACCAGATAAATTCAATCCAGCTTCACCGATGCCAATTGGTGAAGTGGAAGATTACAAACTGAATTTGGCCAAAGTTGGTAACATCGTTTGGTTTGACCGCGATGCCGACGGTATCCAGGATGAGTCAGAAAAAGATTACGGCATCAATGGCGTAATGGTGAGTCTGATCTGGGGCGGTGCCAATGGGGTACAAACGACCGATCCTGCTAACCTCGTTGGCGACGATCGACTGTATACGACCCAAACTGCTACGCTGGATAAATTTGGAAACCCTGTTGTAGGTGCTCCTGGCCCCGATGACAAGCGTGGTGAGTACTATTTCTGCGGTTTGATTGAAGGTGATTACAAAATCATCGCGATGAACCCCACGAACATGGTTACGACTACCGCCAACCAAGGTTTGGAAGATGATCGCGACAGCGATGGCGATCAATCTCAAATTGCTGGTGCAAATAAATCAGTCGAAACCTTTACGATAGAGGACTTATTGGACAACCCAATTGGTGAAGACGGCATCGAAGATCAGGAATTGATCGATGGTTTCTCAACCAATGTGGTGATGAACTTCCCCGATAACCAGGTTGATCAAACGATTGACTTTGGTTTCATTAGCCGCGATTTTGGCGACTTGCCAGAAATGCCACAAGGGGAAATGTTCCCAACTACCATCGCCAACAATGGCCCAACCCACACCGTACCTGATCCAACCCTGACTCCCGAGATCCCCTTGATCTATCTGGGCCCTAGCGTGGATATAGACGTAGACGGTCAGCCTGCGGCAATGGCTAATGGTGATGACAACAACGGCACTGACGATGAAAACGGCATCCGGGTATTGAGCCCAATGGTGCCTGGATCAGAGTCTTGTGTAGAAGTAATCAGCAACGTACCTGCGGGAACCATTGCTTACCTGCAAGGCTGGATCGACTGGAATGGCAATGGCAAATTTGATGCCAACGAACAAGTTACCACCGATCGTGCCCTTGTAAGCGGCAACGGCGTAGTGACCAAAGTATGCTTCAATGTACCCGCAGACGCTACCTTCAACGAAGGAATGGCCTTCATGCGCTGGCGGATCAGCACCATTCGTGGCCTTGGCTTTACGGGCCAGGCACCTGATGGGGAAGTAGAAGATTACAAAGTAAACCTGGCTAAAATTGGCAACCTCGTTTGGAATGACGAAAACTTCAACGGCCGTCAGGACGCTGGAGAAGAAGGCATCGCCGATCAGCCAGTGAATGTACTGTGGGCAGGTGAAGATGGTGACATCACCACCACTGCCGACAACAAAACTTATCCAACGGTAACTGATGCCAACGGTGAATACTACGTTTGTGGTTTGATCCCTGGCAACTATAAAATCATCGTACCGACACCGGAAGACATGACGCCAACCCGCGCCAATGTTGCAGGCAATACTGTTGATGTAATCGACAGCGACGGCAGCATTACCGGAATGGATTTGACGATGGTCATGGAGACGCTGACGATTGTGGATGTAACCAACTTGCCAACTGGTGAGAATGGTTTGGAAGATACCCCCAATGTAGTGGGCACCTTCCCCGACAATCAAACCGACCAAACCCACGACTTCGGCTTCGCTGGACTGGACTATGGCGACTTGCCTGAAAAACCACAAGGTGAAGACTTCAATACCACCATGGCTGAAAATGGCCCGGTACACGTATTGGTGGATGAACTCGTATTGGGCAAATGTGCCGACGCAGAACGCGATGGTACTCCCGACGACGACGCTGGTGTATTCGACGGCAAAGACGGCGACCAGGGTGTTGGCGACGATGGCCGCAGCAGCGAGTTTGGTGTAGGTGAGGCCTGTACCGACGATGAAGACGGCATCCGTTTCATTACCCCACTGGTACCTGGTTTTGACGCCTGTATCGAAGTGACTTACACAGCCCCAGCTGGTGGCGCAGTACTGCAAGCCTGGATCGATTTCAATGGCAATGGCCAATTGGAAGCTGGAGAGCAAGTCAACTTTGTTGGTGGAGGCGCCTTGGCGGCTGGCAGCAATCAAGTGGTGAACCTTTGCTTCAAAGTGCCATTCAATGCGGTATTCAACGACGGAACTGCCTTTGTGCGGGTTCGTTTGAGCCCAACCGGAGGCCTTACTGCTGATGGTCCTTCCAAGTTCGATGAAACAACCATCGTTCCTCAAGGGGAAGTAGAAGACTACATGGTGAAACTGGCCAAAGTGGGTAACCTCGTATGGGAAGACCGCAATTGGAATGGCCAGCAAGATGACCTGGAAGAAGACTACGGCATTAATGGCACAGTTGTAGCCCTCGTTTATGCAGGTGTCAACGGCACCATTGAAACCAGCCTTACTTCGGCCAGCTTCCCGCTGACTCCAGTAGGCGATGACCGCATTTACTACGATACCACCACGACATATACATACAAATCTCTTGATACCCTAAAAGGATTCTACTATTTCTGTGGCCTGATCGAAGGTACTTACGATGTAGTGGTGTTGGGTCCCAAAGACCTTACTCCAACCCGTCCGAACCTGATCACCACTTCACAAGACGAAGACAAGGACAGTGACGGCCTCGAAACAGCCAGAAACCTGACCAGCCAGCGAACTTTAGTACATGCAGGCAACTTTACAATTGCCAATCAAAAAGCGATCTGTGAGTTGGCAGAAGGGGAAGAAGGCATCGGCGACCAGGATCTGTCCAACCTGCTGGACGTCAATAACGTGGGCACCTTCCCTGACAAGCAAGTAGACCAACGCTTTGACTTTGGTTTCATTGCACTTGATTTTGGAGATTTACCACAGGAAGGCCAATTGACCGGCATCCCTGGTAAAGATTACAATACCACTTTGACCCAAAATGGCCCACGCCACATCGTTAAGCCCAACTTCTTCTTGGGTAAAACGGTAGATGCAGAGCTGGATGGTATCCCCGATGATCAGGCTGGCTCAAAAGCTTATGGCCTCGCCGAAGGCGATGATCAATTGGATACAGCTCCCGACAGTTGGGCGCAAGGCGATACGACTATTGCTGATGACGAAGACGGCATCAAATTCCTGACTCCTCTGGTACCAGGATATGAAGCTTGTGTTGCGATTCGCTATGCCTTGCCCGATAACTTCAACGGCCCCGATGGCTATTTGAATGCCTGGATTGACTGGAACGGCAACGATTCGCTGGAAATTGGTGAAAAACTGCAGTGGGTGAAGCAAGACGGCAACCCCGCCAAAGTAGAACCCAACACCGGAGCATTAGAGCTGGAACGCCTCGATGTAACCACCATTCCTGGCAAAGACAGCATCATTGTATGCTTCAAAGTGCCTCAAAATGCAGCGTACTATCAGGGCAACATTCTGTCGCGTTTCCGCTTGAGCGAAAACCCACGCCTCAACCCTGAAGGCATTCTCCCTGCTGAAACGGGATATACCAATGGTAAAATCCCTTGCGGTGAAGTGGAAGACTACTTCATGAAATTGTCCAAAGTGGGCAACCTCGTATGGGAAGACCGCAATTACAATGGCTTGCAAGACGTGGGTGAACCCCCGATCAAAAATGTAATCATTACCCTGGAATTTGCAGGAATCGATACCATTTTTGGCAATGGAGCGCTGGAATACACCTACCGGGATACCACCGATGCCGATGGCCGTTATTCTTTCTGTGGCTTGATCGGCAGTTTGGATCCTTCAGGCATTGTCAAGCCGACTTACCGCTTGACTGCTTACGATCCGGCTTCCATGACCGCTACGTTCAACAATCCTGATCCATCAGATGATACCGGCATTGTTGACAATAGCAATGGCGATGACCTTTTGATCGATGACCGACTTACCAGAGATACCTTCTCCATCATCAATCCAATGAACCTTCCAGTAGGAGAGTTGGATCCCAATGGATTGAAAGACCAGGGCACCATTACTACTGGCCCCTTGGTGACCAACGTATTCCCCGATATGCAGATCGACGAAACCCGTGACTTCGGTTACGCTGGTTTGGACTACGGCGATTTGCCCGTGGCGAATACCACTTACCTGACCCTGCGCGATTCTGTTTCTGCACTGTTCAACAACAAGTTTGGCCCACGCCACGCGATCCAACCCAAGTTGTACCTTGGTGAAGGTGTAGATGGAGAACTGAATGGCCAACCTGACGCAGATGCAGGCAGCAAAAACGGCGGTGACGACGATGGACAAAGCAAGTTTGGCAAAGGATCAATTGTGGATGATGAAACAGGTGTACGCCTGCTCAGCCCGATGATTCCTGGCGAATTGGCTTTCATCAAAGTAACCTATACTTCTCAGGATACGGTACTTGCCGGTGGTTATGCGAACAAAGATGCTTACTTGCGCTCTTTCATCGACTTCAATGGCGATGGCGACCTCAATGACGCAAGCGACGTACTGACCTTTACCGCAGCCGGCAGCAGCATGGCTACTTTGGCCGACATTACCGATACGGACAACCCAATTCTAGCAGGAGGTGTAAACCAAATGCAGGTGTTGGCCTTCCGCGTACCATTGGGTGCAACTTACCGCGACGGTACGGCCTTTATCCGCCACCGCCTGAGCTGGGAAGCGAATGTTGGTCCGGATAACAATGCCTACCATACAGTAAATTCTCCATACGTGAATACAGGCCTGGCCTATCCACGTGGTGAAGTAGAAGACTACGCAGTACCTGTGGCCAAAGTGGGCAACCTGTCCTGGTTCGACCACGACGTAACGGGCGATCAAAACGAAGACGACTTCGTAGATACCCTGCAGTTGGTACTGGTATGGGGCGGTTTGGAAGAAACCACGGGTAAATTTGACACCGTAGGTTACCAAACCACCATGGGATCTGCGGGTGCAGTGACGGATGTATTGTACAACCTGTCGATTGTACCCAATGGCGCAGCGACGATGCCACCAGCGAGCAACGATACGCCAGGTCAGATTGTGAAGACCAACGCAGAGGGCTTGTATTCGTTCCAGGGCTTGATTCCTGGCAACTACTACTTGATTCCGCTGAAATACCTGCAACCAGACAGCGCCAGCTTCGTGAATGCTTATCCAAAACACCGCGTGTTGACCCTGAAGGACAACCCAGGTGTAGATGACCAAAACGACAGCGATGGCATGCCAGGAGCCTTGATCCGCATCAACGACGGCAATGGCCGTGAACCAGAAGTATGTGTAAGCCCACAACCTAAGGGAGAGCGCGGCAAACTGGATTCACTGGATGCCGAGAACATGAAGTTGATGTCTGGCCGTCCATTCCCGGACAGCTTGTACAACCAAACGATTGACTTTGGTTGGGTAGACGAACCGAACATCGAGTCCAACCTGGACATCGTTGGTGTGTATTTCCCAACCAGCCAGATTTGTGGAAACTTCAACGTGATCATGCACTTGTGCGTGAAAAACCCACAAGAAGTGCCACTCGATAGCCTGCAAGCGTTCCTTGATCTGAAAGCAGCTTACGGCAATGCCTTGTATACAGCGACCAAGCCAGTAGTGAGCATTGCAGATAGCGCCTACGTGAAAGGCCCAGCTTATGGTAAATACAGAAAATCACAATTGGGTGCAAAAGCCCAGCTCGTTCCAAACCCGAACTACGACGGGGTAAGCGATCTGCGTTTGTTGATCCCGACTTCCGAAAACGCCAACTTTGTACTCAAAGGAGACTCTGTGGTTTGTATCCGGGTTGAATTTGAAATTGATCCTGCGAAGGTGGAAAAATACCCCTGGAAATCACAGGGCAGTGTAACCGCCCGTGCAGTAGGCTTCAATAAACTAACGGGTGCCAAACGGCCATTGACCGATTACTTTGTGAAGAGCCCACGCTTTGGCAAATCCATTGTAGTGAGTGACCTGACCGATGAGATCAATGATCCAATGCCAATGGCAGGCTTGAGTTATCCTGATGGAGGAGATGGCATTGCTTTTGAAGGCAGTGTTGCCGATCGGGATTACATCAGCCACGACAAGTACAAAGACGAAAACGATAAAACTATCCAAAACGACGAATGCTGGCGCAAAACCAAATGGAACAGTGGCGTACAAGATGTAAAAGTAGCCTTGAACAGCAAGTGCGAATCGATCATCAATGCCGACATTTTTGTGCCCAACTTCGATCCGGCTTGTGGATTCGATAAGTACACGGAAGGCAGCTACTACGCAGTAATCATTCAGGACAAGTGGACCAACGAAACGGTTTGGACTTCGGATGACCCTCGTCCATTTGATGCCAAGCAGTTCCTTGGACGTGACCTGATCTACAAAGTCAAGAGTGTCTCCAACTTCTGTAACCCAATTTGGGGCAACTTCATATTGGAAGACAAAATTGCACCAGTAGTGAAATGCGCAGTTGACACCGATCGCAAAGTAGTGGGCAACACCCCAAGTGGCAGCTACACCTTTGTATGCACCGATATCGACAGTGTCTTGAACGTCAAGAAGTCCTGGACGAATACCAGCTACCCATACTACACTGGAGTAGCTGTTGCAAAGGATTCTTGCGGAAATTCCTGGTTGGACAATGTGAAAGATGTGCTGGAAGTTCTGGCCGATTGTGATCAGTCTGCCAATGCCGGATATGCTTATGCCCGCATTACACGGACATTCACTTTCACCGACGATCGTGGAAACAAAACTACCTGTAACCAGATCATCACTTTCCGTCGTCCGAAAATTGTATTGCCAGAATGTAAGGTGGAAGTCCCCAACAATCTGGCCAGTGCATCGGCTGACTTGCTGCCTGCTGATTTGATCAAAGCACCGTTCAACCTGAGCGAATCTGTTCCATATTTCTTGAATGGAGCGGGCAAGCGGATTTACCTGACTGGTCGTGACTACTGTGGTTTCGCAGTCAATTATACTGATGAAACGGTGTTCAAAACTGGAGAATGTGGTCGCAAGATCATCCGCCGCTGGACATTGCTCGACTGGTGCTACGGCTCAACCGGATCGAATACTGGCGCATATCCAGTTTACCACATCATACCTGGTGCTGACGCAGATTGTTATGCAGGTTTGGCTTGGGATGCAGGATTGCACATGCTGACCTGGGAACAACACCTGATCGTGGGCGACAATGGCAAACCAATTGTAAGCGTACCTGATTTCGACAATGATGGCAAAAAAGGCAGTGGCTACCACGGTGGTCCAGAAGCAAATCCAGATACCGAAACTTCAACTTACGATCCAGGTGATGTATTGGTCATTTCGACCAGCCCAATGAATTGCAAAGGCGCAACTACTTTTGGTCGCAAAGACCTGGGAGTGATTGAGCAAAGCAAGTGGTGCTTCGATCTGCAAGTGGTTCAGCGCGTAGCCATCCTCGATTTGTTTGAACGTCCTACGGGCAAGTTTGAATGGAAGACCGACGGAGACATCCAGGTGAAGGGCGATTGCGACAAAGGCTACACCATCACTGGTATCCCGATGGCTGGACGCTGGTTCTTCAAACTCAGAGTATATGATGTCTGCTACGGCGACACGACGATTTATTACCCGATAAGAGCAGTTGATAAAATTGCTCCAGTCATGAAATGTGACGACAAACTGGTGCTGAGCCTCAACAATGGCGCATTTGGCCAAGTAAGCGCAGCTCAGGTAGACGAAGGCTCATGGGACAATTGTGGCAAAGTAGAGTGGCTGAAAGTACGCCGTCCGATATCGGATGAATGCAACCCTAACTTCATCAAGGTGAAAGGGGTGGTAGATGCCAACAACAACGGCAAAATCGATGCCTACGATCCGAACTCAACGAAGCCACAGGATTATGTGGATGTCAACAACAACCGCCAGGCTGATCCCGAAGAATACTTCAAGATCGACGCCAACTCGAAACTGTTGATGACTCCATTGATGGATTCTATTCCATTCTTCTGCTGTGACCGAGGAACGGTGATGGTCGAACTGTGGGGTGGAGACAAAGTCGGCAACCGCAATTATTGCTGGAACAACATTGTCATCGAAGACAAAACGCCACCTGCTTGCATAGCTCCTTGGGCCATTACGGTACAGTGTGACGATAAAAACCTGAGCTTCATTGACTCGAAAGTTGCTTCAGCTAAAGTATTTGGTGATGTGATTGTAACCAGTGGCAGCCTTTGTGGATCAATCGATACGGTTTATTCAGTAGTCAAAAAACTGAAGTGTGGCGCGGGTACAATCGAACGGATCTGGACTTTGACCAAACAAACCGGAAAAGGGCCAGTAAGCGTGACTTGTACGCAAATCATCACTGTACTGCCACTGCGCGAATACAACATCTGCTTCCCTAAAGACGCGAACTTCGATTGCAAAACGCCAATCATCGATACGCTGATCAAAGACGAACTGGGATGTGACCTGCTGGCAGTGAACGTCACCGACAAACGTTACGATGCATCCGCAGACGAATGCTACAAGATTTTCCGTACCTACACCGTCATCGACTGGTGTGCCTACAACGATGTTTGTGGAGCAGTGGAAGACCACGTGTATGTCGTGGATCGGAGTACTTTTGAAAACTACGGCAAAGCAGCGATCTACCTGTTGGTGAGAGACGAAGATCGGGATCAGGACGAAGAGTTCTACCTCTCGAAAAACCTTACACCGAACGAGTCAGATGACAAGCACCTCCTCGGAGACACTGCGCCAAAGAATGCGTATAAATCAAGCGGAATAGGTTCTTTGCAGAAATGTTCAGATGAATACTACCACGCGTTCCAGTATACCCAAATCATCAAGGTATACGACTCTGAGCGACCAGTGGTAACGGGTATTCGCGATACGTTCTGCACCAGCCCAAGTGCTTGTACGGCAAGCATCACGAAGGTGGTGACCATCACCGACAAGTGTACGGATCAAGTGGAATTGGAACAACGTCAATTGATGATTGCCCCCTTCCAGACCCTGGATGCCGGCGCGATGATCATGTATGCTACGTCACGCTGGAGTACCAAAGCCCTTGGAAATGGTAAATACGAGATCACGGTAACAGGCTTACCAGAAGGTACCCACGATCTGATCGTGGTAGGTCGCGACGAATGTGGCAACCTAAGTGTACCCACTCGCATACCCTTTGTGGTCAAGGACTGCAAAGCACCATCTCCGATCTGTATCAATGGACTCAGTACCGAACTGATGCCCGACGGCAACGGCGGAGGCATGATGGCAGTATGGGCCAAGGACTTTGTGGCATCACCGATTTACGATTGCAACGGCCAGGATGCCAGTAAGGCCGACCCTAGCGGTCTCCCCTTAGTGACCAAATACTCGATCAATCGAGTTGGCGCAGTTGCCAAATCAGACCAGACGAGCTTGAACCTGACTTGTACCGATGCCGGCAAAACAGTCCTGGTAGAATTGCACGCATGGGACGAAAAAGGCAACCACGACTTCTGTGTTACGTACATCGAAGTACAGGACAACCGCAAGGTGTGTGGCAGCAGTGCTGATGCAGCAGCTATCAGTGGCGTAATCACCACCGATGATCTGGAACCAGTGTTGGGTGTGAACCTTGATTTGAGTGGTGGAGCACAAATGAACCAAAACACTGGGTCAAATGGGGCTTACCTGTTCAACAACCTGGAGAAAGTCAAGGATTACACGGTATCCGCGCAGTTGGACAAAAACCACCTGAATGGCGTATCGACCTTCGACCTGGTACTGATTCAGAAGCACATTTTGAGCATCAAGTCTCTAGACAATCCTTACCGGATGATCGCAGCGGATGTAAACAACTCCAAGTCGATCACCACTTTGGACATGATCCAGATACGGAAGTTGATTCTGAACATCGACGCAAAGTTTGCGAATGTACCAAGCTGGAAGTTTGTGGATGCGAGCTACAAGTTTGCAGAAGCGGGCAACCCCTGGTCAAGCACCTTCCCAGAAGTGGTGAATGTAAACGACCTGAGTGGCAAAGTGAAAGCAGACTTCATCGGCATCAAGATGGGGGATGTCAACGGCAATGCTAGTGCCAGTGGGGCAGTAGCCTCCGAAATCCGGGGAGGGAAGGACATGATCCTGACCACCGAGGAGCAACAACTGAAAGCAGGACAAAGCTATACCGTAGTATTCAAGGCGAAAGATTTGGCACAAATCCAGGGTTACCAGTTCACACTGAGCATTGACCCCAGCCTGGCCACGATTGAAGGCTTGGATTACAATGGGGTAATGAAAGCTGAAAACTTCGGATTTTTCCCAGAAAACGGAATGATCACTACCTCCTACGTACGGGCACCCCTCGCGGGTGCCCCCGCCGGAGCCGAAGCCGGAGGCGAGGCCACCCTCTTTACCTTGACACTGAAAGCAGCCTCCAACATCGCCTTGAGCAAAGCTCTCGACCTCAACAGCCGCCTAACCCACCTGGAAGCTTACAACCAAAGCGACGAAGTGATGGGCCTGAAGTTGAACTTTGGCAACAGCAGCAATATTGCTGACCGCGCTGTCTTGCGCCAAAATACCCCGAACCCCTTTGCGGATGAAACTTCGATTGGTTTCTACTTGCCAAAGGCAACGAAAGGCGTTCTGACGATCCGCGATGTGAAAGGTGCCTTGATTTACCGAGTGGAAGGCAGTTACACCAAAGGCAACAATCAGGTGATCCTCAAACAGGAGCAACTGAAGGCCAGTGGCGTATTTTACTACACTTTGCAAACGAATGACTTTACAGCTACCAAGAAAATGGTACTGCTAAACAAGTAAAAGCAAGTCAGTGCAGGGTGGAACTTATCCGCTCTGCACACTTGTAAACAAGTTACTTATTTTTGGATTTCATTATTCGCATTATCCAAGGGTTTTCCATTAATTCGGTGAACCCTTTTTTTATGCGCTAGTGTTTCATTTTTGATGCTTCTTAGGCGAAGCTAGCGGCGAATTGGGAGCTTTGAACCAACCTAATCGCATCGATTTTGTTGCTGACGCCCAATTTGCTGTAAATGCGCTTGACGTAATACTTGACGCCATCAACAGTCATGTCTAATATTTCCGCAGTTTCTTTGTAGGATTTCCCATCGCCAAACAAAAGCAACATTTGAGTCTCTTTTGCATTTAGCTTGGAGTTTTCACTTACTTGAGCTGGTCGGAAATAATTGATCAGATGTCGCGCCATTTTTGGAGAGATCAGTGCTTGACCCTGAATAAGACTTTGAATGTAAGCAGTGATTTTCAATACAGGAAAGTCTTTCAACAAGTATCCAGTAGCGCCTGCACTGAGGGCCTGAAACAGCAATGCCGGATCTTCCAGTTGGGTCAACATGATGATTTCAGCCTTGGGGAATCGCTTTCGCAACACGGGTAGTGCTTCAATTCCTGATTTTCCAGGCAATTGGATGTCGCTGAATAAAACATCCAGCGTTCCTCTTGTTGGGAAGTTTTCAAAAAATGACTCAACACTATTCGCTGCAATTGTGCAACGAAGTCCAGGCTGAAGTTGTATGGTTTCTTGCAATTTATACAAAAAAGCCATATCGGCTTCAATGAAAGCAACATTTAGCATGGTGTGATTATGATTATATGCAAAAAACTGATTACAGATCCCTGATGTGTTGATTCAGAGAAAGCAAATTACAGTGAACTTTGGTACATCTAAGGAGTAAATAAATTGTTTAAAGAGGGGAATTGTCAAAAAAACAAGATCGATCTTTTTGTCTATTCAATGCAAGTATTACAGTTTTAATAATAACTACACAAAGATGTAGCTTTTATTCATGTACGCAAAACCTTTTATGCTTTTTTTTTGACATGATACACTTAAGTGTATATTTTTTGTCGTCACAAGTGACGTTGCCATCTTTTAGTAACCCTTTCTTTGCAGCATAGAATATGAATCTAGGTCTGTGTTGAACGCAACTTTTCAACACCAGACCTGGAAGCCTGTTGAATTTTTGACGACCTTTTGTTTTTTTTGAAAGCTGGTAACAAGTTTCATATGAATCAAATCTCACACTCCATGGGGCGTCTCGCCTCTGATTGTACCTCTGTGGTTGCATCCAAGCAAACCATTACATTGGAAATCGACAATCCTTCGCAATCTGGTTTTCCCAAACGCATTTCTGCGTTGAAGCAATCCAACGCGGCATTTTTTCAAAAATTGCTGAGCATGGTCATTGTGGCGATGCTGGTTGTTCCTAATGTACTGTTTAGCGGTACCCCGGAACCACTGGTGTCGGCAAAAAAACATGCGCGCCCAGTTGTCCCCCAAGGAGATAGAGATCCACTGGCTTTTTTGAAACTTCGACCGCTTGGTTTGGTGCCTGGCGAATTCAACGCCAGTATCTCGGCAAGTTCGAATACGGTTACCGCGGGTAGCCCCATCACTTATACCATCAACTATTCCACCGGTTCCGTGCAGGCAAAAGTATTTGATGCCAAGATCAAAGTCTTTTTACCAGTTCCGGTTTTAAGTGGAGCTTTGGTCTCTTTCAACGGTACAATCGATGTGGCAACCTCCAACCTGGTTGCAGTAAGTGGAGGGTACAATTACGAGATCATCTTCGATTCGGAGCTTAACGCAGGAAGGCAGGGGATGATGGAGTTGACCGTGACCTACCCCAAAGGTACCATCTGCGATGGAACTCTGATTACAGCCACAGTTACGGCTACAAGTGCACCTGGGGAAACAGTATCAGACGATACATCCGGCGACAACAGCGCAGCCGTTACGGTGAATGACCCTGCTTTGCCTTGGACTTTGGATTTGGTGCGAGACAATCTGGCAGAAGTAAATCTTCCTTCAAGTTACCGCGTAAGAGTCGTTAAAGCTGCCGATGCTATTTTTAATTTGAACAATACTGCAACCGTTGAAGTCACCATACCTGCCAATGCAGTTGTAAACTCTTGTGATGGATGTACACAATCCATGATGAACCCTCAGTTGTTGACCTGGGGGCCTAGAAGCTACACTTCTACAACTGAGTTTACTTTAGATCTTACTTATCCTGCCCCTCCTTTCGCTGCCAATAATACCGTAGCTTTATCGGGTACGCTTACAGGAACCACAACTACATGTAATACCCCGGTTTCCTCGAATGACGCAGTGTCAGATAACATTCCAGCTCCAGCTCCCCGTGTTCCCAAAGTTAGTTGCAATACACCAACCTTGAGTACAACGGTAATCGGACGTTCCGGCAACACCAAGATCAATTATAAAAACAATGGCAATACCAAGCTGGGGTCATTTATAGTTACGGTGGACTTTCCCAATGAAGTGAAAATTACGGAGATTCCAGCAGCGAAATATACGGCAAGTGGCCTCAATGTAAATGTTACCTATTCTACCAATAGCAGTTCAGGATTGACCTACGCTTTTGTTACCGACAATACGGTAGCGGGAGGCGGGCAAACCCTTTCAATGGGAGAATACCTCACCCAAATTACTTACAGCTTTCAAGATTCAGTACCAGCGGGCTTTATGCCAAGTTCCGCATTGCAATTTGACTACATTGTTGCAACCAACAACATTGACGACAATGCCCTGGTAGATGGAGTCAATCCCCGCAATACGGGAACTTGTAAAAATTGTTCCAGCGATGCAAGCAATTCCGCTGGTTATTCTTGCCTCGAAGTAAAAGTGCAGGTTAGTGGCAATTACACCACTAATGTTAAAACGAGCGATTGTTCTCGTTCGGACGTAGCGCGCGATGAACCAATCGGTCCCCAAAACATCACTAAGGGTGCTTCGCCGTTGTATCTTTATCCTAGAGATATTGTAACTTTTTCTTTGAAATTTGATCAGTGTGGGGTCAATGCGCTGGAAAATGCGACACTTACTGATAATCTTCCCAGTGGCTTTACTTATGTGCCAGGAAGTGCCAAATTCCAGAACGCTGCTTATGCAGACCCCACCTCCTCCGGCAACACCCTGGTTTGGACCTTGCCTACTTCTTTGGCTGGTGATCAGGCTTCTAACGCCAACAATTATGAATGTACCACCTATACGTTGACGTTTCAGGCCACGGTCAATGACATGACTCCGGCTTCTAAGTTGACGAATTGTTTTAGTTTGGCCGGGGATATGCCTGGCAATCCGGATGCCATCGAGGTATGCAATCTGGATGAATTAAAAGATTGCCAGGAGGTAACCATTCTTCCGGTTGGCCCCAACAATCCCAATAAAATCGTAGGTCAGGATCTCACTGCGCCTTACGATGCGTTGTTTCCTGAAGACCTGGTAACTTACAAACTTCAGTGGGCAAACTTGGGCAATTTTGACGTTAAAGATCCAATGGTCACCGATGTGCTGCCATTGGAGTACGTTTTTCAGCCAGGATCAGTTGTTTACAGTTCCAATATTAAGGGCTTAGTTGATGCTTACAAAGCTACCAATCCCGGCTATGAACCTTTCAGTACCAGTGTAAATGGCTCAGGCCGTACGGTATTGAAATGGGACTTTACCCCCTTGGTTTTCCCAGGAAACGGAACCAATTTTGAAATCAGGTACAACATTCAGATCAAAGCTGCAACTCCTCCCGGAAACATTAGCAACTGCTTTAGCGTAGTTGGTACCTCCGTAAATGGCCAAGGGGTCAACGTCCGCTTTGATCCAGTTGAAGATTGCGATCAGCAGCTCGTCAAACCAGTTGGACCAGTTAATCTTCAAAAAACACATTCAATAACGGATGGGACGGTTCAGCCCACCGAAGAATTTTACTATACCCTCAAGTTTCAGAACTCTGGCCCCTTTGCGGTCAACAACCTGAAAATTTCAGACATGCTGCCTACTTACCTGGAGTATGTTTCCACAGAGCAGATTGTACATACCAACATTACTGCACCTACAACTTTCAATTTTGATTCAGGAACCGGAACCTTAAGTTGGGAATGGAGCCAGGTACCCGGAGCAGGTGCTTCCGCTGAGCTATCTGATGTCAAAGAAATCAAATACAAAGTTCGGGTAAAAAACGGCGCGCCAGCAGGCGTAATTTTCAACAACTGCTTCCGAATTGATGGACAAGGAACAAACATCAATCCACGCCGTAAAACTTCGGGTTCAGGTGGTGCCGAAAATGAAAGCCTTTCTCCTTACCTGGTGCAAGCCTGTAGTGACAACTTGCGAATTCTTACCCTTGCGGTGGTTTCTTCCCGTAAAGGAATCAAAGGAGACTGTGATCAGGATTTTGTATATTATGATCCAGAAGGCTCGTTGCCTCCCAACTTAACCAACCTCAACGGGATTGGACGTACCATTCCAGGTGGTCAGGCAACCTATCGCTTGCAAATTACCAACCCAGGTAACATTGTACTCAAAGACCTCATCCTGGTTGACATTCTACCTTTCATTGGTGACAAAGGTGTTTTGCGTGTTGATGAAAACCGCCTCACCGAATGGAGACCTACTCTGGCTGAACCCATTACGCCTCCAGCCGGAATCAAGGTGTATTATTCACTCGCGAGCAATCCTTGCCGGACAGATTTTACCCCAAGTTTTTCTTCAAGTGGCTGTACTGTCCCATTTTGGAGCTTAACTCCACCTTCTGACCTGTCCCTGGTTCAGGCCATCAAATTGGATTTCCACAGTTTGGAAATAGCCCCGGCCTCAACTTTTAATATTGATTGGCAGATGTTTGCCCCTTTCGATGCACCAGAAGATTTGATTGCCTGGAACAGTTATGCCTTTCAAAGTACCCGCAAAGACAACAACAACCGCTTCCTTACCGCTGAACCCAACAAAGTTGGTTTGGCTGTGAAGCGCGATACCAAATCAAAAATTGGAAACTATGTCTGGGTGGATCAAAACCAGGATGGCATCCAAAATGAAAACCCTTCTGATGGGGTAAATGGAATCAAGGTAGCTTTGTGGAAATCGACCAACAACATCAAGGGCGACAATGATGACGTTAAAATTGCGACCACCTTTACCGTAAATGATTTCGATGGCAATCCTGGTTATTACCTGTTCCCCAACCTGAATGCAGGAAACTACTACGTCGTATTCGATCTTACCACCCTTCCTGCCACTACTTTCGTGACCACGAAAGATGCAGTGAATGCCAGTGATGAAACGGATAGTGATGCCGACCCCCTAATGGGCATGACCAGTATCGTCAATCTGGGATTGCCCGAGACGAACCTTTCCCTGGACATGGGCATCACGCCTCCAGATTGTATCCTTAACGCAACCCGGATCGTTCCCGTTTGTCTGGACAACAATACACCAAGTGATTTGAGCGATGACAAAATCACCATCCAGACAATTACTGCATACAAAAGCGGTAATGCGGGGGGCAATACTTACACCTTAATTATAGAGCGATACCTCCCAGGAGGAACAACGCAACAATTGCAAGTTATCAACAACCTTACCTATGGAACGACTTATGGTCCTTATGGCCCATTTGCAGTAAACGTTGGTGAAGAAATCAGAGCAACGGTAGTAGATGCTGGCAACCGCCTTTGTCGTATCGTTGATCGGGTATTGAGCTGTGCTGATTACGGCGACTTGCCCAATACGTATGGCACAACAGGCCCAAATGCGCCAAAGCACCTGATTCAGCCAGATAAAATTCTCGGCACTTGTGTAGATACAGAAACCGATGGTCAGCCTAGTACAAAAGCAGATGGCGACAACACCAATACTGGAGTACGTACCGAAGGAACTTGCGGCAACAATGGCGACGAAGACGGAATCCAATTCCTTACTCCCCTGATCCCTGGAGATACTGCCTACATCAAAGTAAACTATATCTCTCCTGTTTCTGGCGATCCACTAAAATTAAATGCTTTCATCGATTTCAATGGCGATGGAGATTTTGACATTGATGCTGGAAACAAAGCCACTGATGATCAGTTGGACTTCCTCGTAATGAGCAGCCCATCCTCTACCGATGGATTACTGCCGCTGGGGGCTGGAAGCACAGTACTCTGTTTCATTGTACCAAGCAATGCAACTTTTGTAAAAGGTGACATCCTTTCTCGCTTCCGTTTGAGCTGCGATGGCGGCTTGGGTCCTATTGGTGTAAACCCTGACGGCTCAGTGCCTCCTGGCGAAATTGAAGATTACTACCTGCCTACTGCCAAAATTGGCAACTATGTATGGTATGACGAAAATACCGATGGAAAGCAAGATGCAAATGAAGCATCCATCAGCAATGTTGAAGTTATCCTTATCTATTCAGGGGTAGACAAAAACTTCGGTACTGCTGATGACTTCAAGAGCAAAACCACTACCGACGCCAACGGCGCCTATTATTTCTGTGGCTTGATTGAAAATGACCTGAGCATGTACAAGCTCATCGTCAATACGCCCAATAATTACCTGCCCACTTTTGCCAATGCCAATGGCGTTTCCGATGTGTTGGACAACGATGGAATACGCGTCGTGAGCACCAATCCAGGTCAGGTTCAAACCATGTTCTTACTGGATAATGTACTCAATTTGCCGACAGGAGAAAATGGGGAAGAGGACAAAGGGGCGAACGGAGTCAATGGATATGCAGACAATCAGGTTGATGAGACCTTTGACTTTGGATTCATCAAAGTGGATTTTGGCGATTTGCCGCCCAATTATGCCACCAACGAAATCAACGATGGCCCACGTCATGGCGTGAGCTCAGATCCTAAGGTTTTCTTTGGCACCAAGCCAGATACCGAAACCAATGGTCAGCCCAATACTACCGCAACCGGCGACGGTGCAGATGAAGATGGCATTACCAAGCCTGTCATGTTGTTCCGTGGGGAGAAAGCCGAATTTGTGGTGGATGTCAAAACCAATACCACTGCTTATGTTTATGGCTACATCGACTGGAACCAGGATGGGAATTTTGATGATGCCAATGAGGTTGAGTTCCTGACCGTAGCCGCTACGAGCACAGTAACCTTGACCTTTAATGTTCCTCAGGATGCAGTGATCAATGCTGATCTGGGCGCACGTTTCCGCATTGGTACAGTGCAAAACGAAGTGTCTAAGCCAATCGGCTTCGCACGGGATGGTGAAGTAGAAGATTACCTGGTACGGGTGAAAGGCCTTGATTTCGGCGATTTACCAACCAACTACCCGGTTACCAATTACAATCAGGATGGAGCACGTCATGGCGTACCTGAGACGCTAACGATATACCTCGGTTCTACTGTAGACGTAGAAGTCGATGGTCAACAAGACAACAATGCCAATGGCGATACGCCAGACGAAGACGGAGTAACCCAACCTGCGATGATCTTCCAGGGCGAGAAAGCCGACTTCAAAGTGGATGTGATCACTCCTGCCAATACCATCGCTCATGTTTACGGTTTCATCGACTGGAATGGCGACAACAAATACGATGGTGTAGGCGAAATCCAGTCTGGAAGCATCAGCAACAGTGGCTCAATCACCTTGACCTTCAACGTACCTTTGAACGCCAAAGCATACACCAACTTGGGCGCACGTTTCCGGGTAGGTAGCGTTCAAAGCGAAGTCTCAAAGCCAATTGGCTTCACGATGGACGGAGAAGTGGAAGATTACCTGGTTCAAGTAAAAGCCCTTGATTTTGGTGACTTGGCCGACATCGAGCCAGGCGTAAGCACTGGCGATTACCAAACAATCTATGCCAATAACGGTCCTCGTCACGGCGAACCAGCTACTCCAACTGTATACATGGGATCTGGCGTAGACACTGACGCCGATGGCCAATCCGACCTCGGTGCTGGTGAAGACGGCACCAACGGTGACGACAACGACAGTGATGCCACCGACGATGAAGATGGCCTTACCAAGCCTGCGATGATCTTCCAGGGCGAGACGGCAAAATTTGAAGTTAAAGTAATTACCAATACCACCGCATACTTATCTGGGTTCATCGACTGGAACAATGACGGTACATTTGATGATGCTGATGAAGTTCAAAGCGCTACTGTAAATGGCAACGCTACCGTTACCCTGACCTTTAATGTTCCCCTGAATGCAGTGGTCAATAAAGATTTGGGCGCTCGCTTCCGTTTTGGAACCGACCAAAATGCAGTTGGCTCTGCCAACGGCTTTGCGATGGACGGGGAAGTAGAAGACTACCTCGTACGGGTGAAAGGCCTTGACTTTGGCGACTTACCAGAACCATTGTATGCGACTACAGATGGAAAAGACGGCCCACGCCACGCAGTGAGTGAAGTGCCACAAGTATACCTGGGCAGCACGGTTGACATCGACGACGATGGCCAACCAGATGCAGATGCTGGAGAAAAAGACGGCGGTGACGATGGTGATGCCGTCAACGGCGACGACGAAGACGGGGTGTTTGAACCTGCGATGTTGTTCCGTGGCGAAAAAGCATCCTTCCAGGTAGCAGTAGTGAACAAGACGACCGACCCGGCTTTTGTATACGGTTACATTGACTGGAACAAAGACGGAGATTTTGTAGATGCTGAAGAGGTACAAACCACCACAGTAGCTGCCAACACGAGTGCAACAGTAACGTTGACCTTCAACGTGCCATTGGATGCAAAGATCAATATGGACTTGGGTGCCCGCTTCCGGGTAGGAACAGTCCAGAACGAAGTAGATCAAGCGACTGGCTTTGCAATGAACGGGGAAGTGGAAGACTACCTGGTACGGGTTAAAGGCCTGGATTATGGTGACTTACCAGCGACCTATGTGACGCTTGAGACCAACGATGGCCCACGCCACGGGGTAAGCGAAGATCCAAAAGTATACCTTGGCACGAAGCCAGATGTAGAAGCAGACGGCCAACCTGATGCTGATGCAGGCGAGACTGGCAATGGTGATGCTACCGACGAAGACGGGGTAGTAGAACCTGCGATGCTGTTCCAAGGCGAAGAATCAAAATTCACAGTAAATGTAGTGACCAATGCACCAGCGTATGTGTACGGCTACATTGACTGGAACGGAGATAAAGACTTTGACGACGCTGAAGAGGTTCAGTGGACATCCGTTACTGCGACAGGTGCAGTAGTATTGACCTTCAACGTACCCCTTGATGCGAAAATCAACAGCGACTTAGGCGCAAGATTCCGGATTGGTACGGTACAGGATCAAGTGGACAGCCCGATCGGCTTTGCGATGGACGGAGAGGTAGAAGACTACGAAGTACGGGTTAAAGGCCTGGACTACGGAGACTTGCCCAATCCATATGCAACACTTGAATCAAACGACGGCTCACGCCACGGAATCGCCGAAACCCCAACGACCTATTTGGGCGCTGGCGTGGATGTAGAAGGAGATGGTCAACCAGATTCGGATGCCGGCGAGATCAATGGCGGCGACGGCGCAGATGAAAACGGCGTAGTAGAACCAGCGATGATCTTCCAGGGTGAGACGACGAGCTTCACGGTGAATGTTACGACAAACACCAAAGCGTATGTATACGGCTACATCGACTGGAACGGAGATAAAGATTTCAATGATGCGAACGAAGTACAATCGACTTCGATCAACTCAACAGGATCAGTCACGCTAACCTTCAATGTACCTTTGAATGCAGTGATCGATACCGATCTTGGCGCTCGTTTCCGAGTGGGTACAGTACAGGATCAGGTAGATCAAGCGACAGGCTTTGCGATGGACGGGGAAGTAGAAGATTACCTGGTACAGGTGAAAGGCCTGGACTTTGGGGACTTGCCCGACCTACTTGCAGGCGTGAGTACTGGTGATTACCAAACGACGTATGCCAACAATGGCCCACGTCACGGTATTCCGGCTACGCCAAAACTGTTCTTGGGATCAGTAGTAGATGTAGATTCCGATGGCCAACCCGACCTGGGTGCAGGTGAAGACGGCACGAATGGTGACGACAACGATGGCGATGCCAGCGACGACGAAGATGGGGTTCAAGGCCCACCGATGATCTTCCGTGGAGAAGACGCGAAATTTGATGTTACGCTGAATTTGACCAACCTGACTGGTACTACAGCATACGTATACGGCTTTATCGACTGGAACGGCAACGGCATTTTGGGCGACACGCCAAATGAAAAAGCCAGTGGATCAAGCGCAACCTCAGGAGCAATCACCCTTACGTTTGATGTGCCACTGGGAGCAGTAGCCAATTCGAACCTGGGCGCACGTTTCCGGGTAGGTACGGTAGAGAATGAAGTTAAGGTGCCAAACGGCTTTGCGATGGACGGGGAAGTAGAAGACTACCTCGTACGGGTGAAAGGCCTTGACTTTGGCGATTTACCAGAACCATTGTATGCGACTACAGATGGAAAAGACGGCTCACGCCACGCAGTGAGTGAAGTGCCACAAGTATACCTGGGCAGCACGGTTGACATCGACGACGATGGCCAACCAGATGCAGATGCTGGTGAAAAAGACGGTGGTGACGATGGTGATGCTGTCAACGGCGACGACGAAGACGGCGTAATCAAGCCCGCGATGTTGTTCCGTGGCGAAAAAGCATCCTTCCAGGTAGCCTCAGTGAACAAGACAGGTACGACTGCCTATGTATACGGATTCCTGGATTGGAACAAAGACGGCGACTTTGATGACGCTGAAGAAATACAATACGGTACAGTAGCCGCCAACAGCAGCGCCACTGTAAACTTGACGTTCAATGTACCCCAGGGAGCAGTGATCAACAGTGACCTGGGTGCTCGCTTCCGGATTGGCACAGTACAAAGTGAAGTGTCTAAGCCAACGGGCTTTGCAATGAACGGGGAAGTGGAAGACTACCTGGTACGGGTGAAAGGCCTGGACTTTGGGGACTTGCCACCAAATTACTTGACCACTTACACTGACAATGCTCCACGTCACGCTCAACCTGAAAACCAGCAACTCTATTTTGGCGGTAAGCCAGATGTAGAAGTGGATGGACAACCAGATACAGATGCTGGACAAATCGACGGTGGAGATGGTGGAGATGAAGATGGCATCGTGAAACCCATGATGTTGTTCCGCGGCGAAGAAGCCCGCTTCAAGGTAAACATCGTCAACACAACTGGTCAAACCGCCTTTATCTATGGCTACATTGATTGGAACAACGATGATGACTTTGGAGATGCAGGGGAAGTGGCTAGTGCTACCCTGGCTGGTAGTGGAATGGTTGAATTGGTTTACCAGGTACCACAAGGTGCGGCGATTTATACCGACCTTGGCGCTCGCTTCCGGATTGGTACGGTACAAGATCAAGTAGATCAAAATACAGGTTTCGCGATGGACGGGGAAGTAGAAGACTACCTGATCCAGGTGAAAGGCCTTGATTTTGGTGATGCGGGAGAAAGCTTCCCAACTACCTACAATCAGAATGGTGGCCGCCACGGTGTGCCTGCTACACCAAACTTGTACTTTGGAACAAAAGAAGATGTAGAAGAAGACTGTCAACCGGATGACGACGCTGGTGAAACCGGCGGTGGCGACGATGGCAACGGAGATGACGAAGATGGAGTAGCCATGTTGGACGCCAACGGAAATACCACCATGTTGATCACTTGCCTGGAAACCACCATGCGCATCAATACGGTGATCCCTGCCAATACTACGGCTTACCTGCAAGGTTGGATCGACTTCAACGACGATGGCGATTGGGCAGATGCTGGTGAGCAAGTAGCGAAGGATATCGCCCTGACCAGTGCAAATGGAACATACTACCTCAAATTCAAAGTGCCTTGCGATGCCAAGGTGACCGATAGAACCTTCTTGCGTTTCCGCTTGAGTACAGTACCAGGTTTGAGCTACACAGGCTTTGCCATGGATGGAGAGGTAGAAGATTATGTGGAAATCCTTAAAGGATTGGATTTTGGTGACCTGCCTACCAAGCCAGGTACCACCACGTTCCCAACTACTTTAGCCAACAATGGACCACATCACGTAATTGACCCAACCGCACCTGCATTGACCCTGGGTTCCAATGTTGATACGGATCTTGATGGTTCTCCTTCTGCTCAATCAGATGGTGACGATAAAACGGGCAACATCGATGATGAGGATGGCATTACTTTCCTCACTCCGTTGATGCCTGGTCAGCAAGCTTGTATCGAAATTGATGCAGTAAACAACACTGGCCAAACTGCCTACCTCCATGCGTACATGGATTACGATGGCGACTGCGTTTTGTCTCCATTGTTCAACATCCCGGTACCGGTCGGTGGCTTGAAAGATTTCAAATATTGCTTTACCGTTCCAGACGATAAAGACAACAGCGGTGCAATGGCCTTCTTCCGCTTCCGTTTGGGTACCAACGTCAACGAGGTAAATGTACCAAGCGGACTTGCGATGAATGGTGAAGTGGAAGACTACAAACTGAATCTGTACAAAGTAGGTAACCTGGTATGGGAAGACCGCAACTGGAACGGACTTCAGGATGCAGTTGAGAAAGGATTGGGCATCAATGGGGTACCTGTAGCGCTGGTTTATGCCGGTGCCAACGGAACCATTGAAACGGATTTGAGCACCCTGCCATCTTCTGGCGGAGTAGGAACGGGAGATGACTACATACTGTATACCACTACCGCAAGCCTTACCTTCGGCGATGGAATTGTGACCAAAGGCGTTTATTACTTCTGTGGCTTGATTGAAGGCAAATACGACATCGTATTCTTTGATCCAAAAGACGGAACGGTAACCCGGGTAAACAACATCACGCAATCAACGGATGAAGACAAAGACAGCGACGGTCTGGTAATTCCAGTTGCAGGCAATACGCCTCAGCGCAGCCACACCAACCTGTTCATGTTGACTGGCGAGTTGGTGAAAACGGAAGCAGGCATTGGCGATCAAGACCTGTCTAATGCTCCGAATACCAATGACGTATCAGGATACCCAGACCACCGGGTAGATCAGCGTTTCGATCAGGGATATATCTTCCTGGATTTCGGCGATCTACCTCAAACCGCCCAATTGGCAGGAGCGAATTTCAATACGACCCTGGCCAACAACGGCCCCCGACACATTGTGAAACCTGACTTTTACCTTGGTGCAGTGGTAGACGCAGAATTGGACGGAAGTCCAGACGCGCAAGCTGGATCAGGTGCTTATGGCCCAAGCAAAGGAGATGATGAAACCGACACCAACCCCAATAGCTGGAAGCAAGGTGTAGGTGATGATGACGAAGACGGCATCAAATTCCTCACTCCGCTTGTACCTGGCTACGAAGCATGTATCGAAATCAAATACGCTCTTCCCGACAACTTCGATGGCCCTGATGGCTTCTTGAATGCCTGGATTGATTACAACGGCAACGGTACCTTGGATGCTGGTGAAAAACTGGCCTGGACGAAGCTGAATGATGCAGCACCAAGCATCGAACCCAATACAGGAGCACTGGAGTTGGAAAAAGTATACCTGACACAAGGCGGAGGCAAAGTGATCGTTTGCTTCAAAGTACCTGCTGACGCAGCCTACTTTACTGGCAACGTACTCAGCCGTTTCCGCTTGAGCGAAAATCCACGTTTGAGTCCAGATGGAATCCTGGCTGCAGAAGCGGGCTATCCAAACGGACGCATCCCTTGCGGTGAAGTGGAAGACTACTTCATGAAGCTCTCGAAAGTGGGCAACCTGGTGTGGGAAGACCGCAACTACAATGGCCTTCAGGATGTGGGTGAGCCAGTTATCAAGAATGTTCCAATCAAATTGGAATACGCCGGGGTAGATGGCATCTTCGGAACAGGAGACCTGGAAAATACCTATTACGATACCACTGATGTCAACGGGCGCTACTACTTCTGCGGCCTGATCGGCAGCCTGGATCCTTCAGGTGTGAGCAAACCAACGTACCAACTGATCGTTTCCGATCCAGCTGGCATGACGGCAACGTTCAATAAACCTGATCCATCTGATGACAATGGCATTGTCAACAACAGCAATGGCGATGACCTGCTAATCGACGATCGGATTACGAGAGATACCTTCTCCATCATCAATCCTATGAACCTCCCGGTAGGAGAGTTGGATCCAAATGGTTTGAAAGACCAAGGCACCATTACGACGGGGCCGCTAGTGACCAACGTATTCCCTGATATGCAGGTGGACGAAACCCGTGACTTTGGCTACGTTGGTTTCGACTACGGCGACCTTCCGGTAGCAGGTACCACTTACCTGACCCTGCGGGATTCTGTTTCTGCTTTGTTCAGTGGTAAGTTTGGCCCACGCCACGCGATCCAACCCAAGTTGTACCTTGGAGAAGGAGTTGACGGTGAACTGAATGGCCAACCCGATGCGGATGCAGGTAGCAAAGATGGCGGCGACGATGATGGTCAAGGCAAGTTTGGCAAGGGATCAACCACGGATGATGAAACAGGTGTACGCCTGCTCAGCCCGATGATCCCAGGTGAATTGGCTTACCTCAAAGTAACCTATACTTCTCAGGATACGGTACTTGCCGGTGGTTATGCGAACAAAGATGCTTACTTGCGCTCTTTCATCGACTTCAATGGCGATGGCGACCTCAATGACGCAAGCGACGTACTGACCTTTACCGCAGCCGGCAGCAGCATGGCTACTTTGGCCGACATTACCGATACGGACAACCCAATTCTAGCAGGAGGTGTAAACCAAATGCAGGTGTTGGCCTTCCGCGTACCATTGGGTGCAACTTACCGCGACGGTACGGCCTTTATCCGCCACCGCCTGAGCTGGGAAGCGAATGTTGGTCCGGATAACAATGCCTACCATACAGTAAATTCTCCATACGTGAATACAGGCCTGGCCTATCCACGTGGTGAAGTAGAAGACTACGCAGTACCTGTGGCCAAAGTGGGCAACCTGTCCTGGTTCGACCACGACGTAACGGGCGATCAAAACGAAGACGACTTCGTAGATACCCTGCAGTTGGTACTGGTATGGGGCGGTTTGGAAGAAACCACGGGTAAATTTGACACCGTAGGTTACCAAACCACCATGGGATCTGCGGGTGCAGTGACGGATGTATTGTACAACCTGTCGATTGTACCCAATGGCGCAGCGACGATGCCACCAGCGAGCAACGATACGCCAGGTCAGATTGTGAAGACCAACGCAGAGGGCTTGTATTCGTTCCAGGGCTTGATTCCTGGCAACTACTACTTGATTCCGCTGAAATACCTGCAACCAGACAGCGCCAGCTTCGTGAATGCTTATCCAAAACACCGCGTGTTGACCCTGAAGGACAACCCAGGTGTAGATGACCAAAACGACAGCGATGGCATGCCAGGAGCCTTGATCCGCATCAACGACGGCAATGGCCGTGAACCAGAAGTATGTGTAAGCCCACAACCTAAGGGAGAGCGCGGCAAACTGGATTCACTGGATGCCGAGAACATGAAGTTGATGTCTGGCCGTCCATTCCCGGACAGCTTGTACAACCAAACGATTGACTTTGGTTGGGTAGACGAACCGAACATCGAGTCCAACCTGGACATCGTTGGTGTGTATTTCCCAACCAGCCAGATTTGTGGAAACTTCAACGTGATCATGCACTTGTGCGTGAAAAACCCACAAGAAGTGCCACTCGATAGCCTGCAAGCGTTCCTTGATCTGAAAGCAGCTTACGGCAATGCCTTGTATACAGCGACCAAGCCAGTAGTGAGCATTGCAGATAGCGCCTACGTGAAAGGCCCAGCTTATGGTAAATACAGAAAATCACAATTGGGTGCAAAAGCCCAGCTCGTTCCAAACCCGAACTACGACGGGGTAAGCGATCTGCGTTTGTTGATCCCGACTTCCGAAAACGCCAACTTTGTACTCAAAGGAGACTCTGTGGTTTGTATCCGGGTTGAATTTGAAATTGATCCTGCGAAGGTGGAAAAATACCCCTGGAAATCACAGGGCAGTGTAACCGCCCGTGCAGTAGGCTTCAATAAACTAACGGGTGCCAAACGGCCATTGACCGATTACTTTGTGAAGAGCCCACGCTTTGGCAAATCCATTGTAGTGAGTGACCTGACCGATGAGATCAATGATCCAATGCCAATGGCAGGCTTGAGTTATCCTGATGGAGGAGATGGCATTGCTTTTGAAGGCAGTGTTGCCGATCGGGATTACATCAGCCACGACAAGTACAAAGACGAAAACGATAAAACTATCCAAAACGACGAATGCTGGCGCAAAACCAAATGGAACAGTGGCGTACAAGATGTAAAAGTAGCCTTGAACAGCAAGTGCGAATCGATCATCAATGCCGACATTTTTGTGCCCAACTTCGATCCGGCTTGTGGATTCGATAAGTACACGGAAGGCAGCTACTACGCAGTAATCATTCAGGACAAGTGGACCAACGAAACGGTTTGGACTTCGGATGACCCTCGTCCATTTGATGCCAAGCAGTTCCTTGGACGTGACCTGATCTACAAAGTCAAGAGTGTCTCCAACTTCTGTAACCCAATTTGGGGCAACTTCATATTGGAAGACAAAATTGCACCAGTAGTGAAATGCGCAGTTGACACCGATCGCAAAGTAGTGGGCAACACCCCAAGTGGCAGCTACACCTTTGTATGCACCGATATCGACAGTGTCTTGAACGTCAAGAAGTCCTGGACGAATACCAGCTACCCATACTACACTGGAGTAGCTGTTGCAAAGGATTCTTGCGGAAATTCCTGGTTGGACAATGTGAAAGATGTGCTGGAAGTTCTGGCCGATTGTGATCAGTCTGCCAATGCCGGATATGCTTATGCCCGCATTACACGGACATTCACTTTCACCGACGATCGTGGAAACAAAACTACCTGTAACCAGATCATCACTTTCCGTCGTCCGAAAATTGTATTGCCAGAATGTAAGGTGGAAGTCCCCAACAATCTGGCCAGTGCATCGGCTGACTTGCTGCCTGCTGATTTGATCAAAGCACCGTTCAACCTGAGCGAATCTGTTCCATATTTCTTGAATGGAGCGGGCAAGCGGATTTACCTGACTGCTCGCGATTACTGTGGCTTTGCGGTGAACTTCAAGGACGAAACGGTATTTAAAGCTGGCGAATGTGGCCGCAAGGTCATCCGCCGCTGGACTATACTCGATTGGTGCTATGGCAGCACGGGTTCAAACACTGGTGGATATCCAGTTTACCACATCATTCCTGGTGCTGACGCAGATTGTTATGCAGGTTTGGCCTGGGATGCAGGTTTACACATGCTGACTTGGGAACAACACCTGATTGTGGGAGACAATGGCCGCCCAATTGTAGTGGTACCAGACTTCGACAACGATGGCAAAAAAGGCAATGGTTACCAGGGAGGCCCGGCAGCAAATCCAGATACCGAAACTTCAACCTACGATCCAGGTGATGTACTGGTCATTTCAACCAGCCCAATGGATTGCAAAGGAGCAATGCTCTTCGGTCGCAAAGACCTGGAGATCATTGAGCAAAGCAAATGGTGTTTTGACCTGGAAGTGGTTCAACGCGTTGCAATCCTCGATCTGTTTGAACGTCCTACGGGCAGGTTTGAATGGAAGACCGACGTAGGCATTCAAGTGAAGGGCGATTGCGATAAAGGCTACACCATCACGGGTATCCCGATGGCTGGACGCTGGTTCTTCAAACTCAGAGTGTACGACGTATGCTATGGTGACACCATCGTATACTATCCAGTTCGGGCAGTAGACAAGATTGCACCTACCATGATTTGTGACGATAAACTGGTGTTGAGCCTCAACAATGGCGCCTTTGGCCAGGTGAGCGCAGCCCAGGTAGACGAAGGCTCTTGGGACAATTGTGGCAAAGTAGAATGGCTGAAGGTACGCCGTCCGGTTCCAGATGCTTGCAACGCCAATTTTGTGAAGGTGAAAGGAGTAGTAGACGCCAATAACAACGGCAAAATCGATGCCTATGATCCAAACTCTTCTCAGCCGCAGGATTATGTAGACGTCAACAACAACCGTCAGGCTGATCCTGAAGAATACTTCAAGATCGACGCCAACTCAAAATTGTTGATGACTCCGCTGATGGATTCCATTCCATTCTTCTGCTGCGATCTGGGAACGGTCATGGTCGAACTGTGGGGTGGAGATAAAGCGGGCAACCGAAACTTCTGCTGGAAAAACGTAGTGGTTGAAGACAAGACGGCAATTGCTTGTATTGCCCCTTGGACAGTGACCATTCATTGCGACGATAAGAACCTGGCATTGATTGATTCGAAGGTAGGTTCCGCAAAAGTATTCGGAGATGTAATCATCACCAGTGGCAACCTTTGTGCAAAAATTGATACAGTATACAGCGTAGTGCGCAAACTGAAGTGCGGTGCAGGTACAATTGAACGCATCTGGACTTTGACCAAACAAACCAGCAAAGGGCCAGAGACCACTACCTGTAAGCAAATCATCACCGTACTACCTGTTCGGGAATACAACATCTGCTTCCCTAAAGATGCGAGCTTCGATTGCAAAACACCAATCGTAGATACGCTGACTAAAGATGAGCTGGGTTGTGACCTGCTGGCAGTAAACGTAAGCGACAAACGCTACGACGCTTCTGATGACGAGTGCTACAAGATTTTCCGGACATACACCGTGATCAACTGGTGCGCTTACTCAGATGAGTGTGGAGATCCAATGGCTGAGGGCAATATATATGTAGTTGACCGTGGAACGTTTGAAAACTACGGCAAAGCACCACTCTATGTACTGGTACGTGACGCCAATCGGGATCAAACAGAAGAGTTCTACTTGTCGAAAGACCTGATACCCAACAATACGGGTGATGTCAAATTCACGCCACCTTATTGTGCCAACGCCTTCTCCAACAATCCTTACGGATTGCCAGTAGGTGAGTTCTACCACTCGTTCATGTACACTCAAATCATTAAAGTGTACGATTCTGAGCGACCAGTGGTAACGGGTACTCGCGATACCTTCTGCACCAGCCCAACGGCATGTACGGCAAATATCACCAAGGTGGTGACCATCACGGATAAGTGTACGGATCAAGTGGAATTGGAACAACGGCAATTGATGATTGCTCCATTCCAAACCCAGGAAGCAGGTGCCATGATTCTATACAGCACGCCACGTTGGAGTACCAAAGCACTAGGCAATGGCAAATACGAAATCAAGGTGAGCGATTTACCCGAAGGCACTCACGACCTGATCGTGGTAGGTCGCGATGAATGCGGCAACTTGAGTGTTCCAACGCGCATTCCATTTGTGGTCAAAGATTGCAAAGCACCTGCACCAATCTGTGTGAACGGCTTGTCAGTGAACCTGATGCCTGATGGCAACGGTGGCGGAATGATGAACGTATGGGCAACCGACTTTGTAGCCTCCAAAGTGTACGACTGCAATGGCCAGGGCCCAGAGACGAAGGATGGACTGAAACTGATCACGAAGTACTCCATCAATCGGATCAAAGAAGCCGTGAATCCTAACCAAACCAGCATCAGCGTCAATTGTAAGGATCTGGAGCTGGGCTTCATCCTGGTGGAATTGCATGCCTGGGATGAAAAGGGCAACCACGACTTCTGTGTGAGCTATCTTGAAGTACAAGACAACAACAAGGTATGTAAAACAACGAGTGTAGATGCTGGCCAAATCAGTGGCTTGATCACCACAGATGACCTCGAACCAGTGTTGGGTGTAAATCTAGACCTGAGCGGAGGGGCACAATCGACCCAAAATACCGGATCAAATGGCGTCTACTTGTTCAACGACCTGGTGAAGGGCAAAGACTATACCGTAGCAGCACAGTTGGACAAAGACCACTTGAATGGGGTATCTACCTTTGACCTGGTGCTGATTCAGAAGCATATCTTGGGCACCAAGGCACTTGACAATCCTTACCGAATGATTGCAGCAGATGTCAACAACTCTAAGTCGATATCAACCCTGGACATGATCCAGATCCGGAAATTGATCCTGAATATTGATACGAAGTTTGCAAATGTACCAAGCTGGAAGTTTGTGGATGCGACCTACAAGTTTGCAGAAGCAGGCAATCCATGGGCAGTTGCCTTCCCTGAAGTGGTGAACGTGAACGACCTTACGGATAAAGTAAAAGCGGACTTCATCGGCATCAAAATGGGCGACGTCAACGGCAATGCCAGTGCCAGCGGTGCAGTAGCCTCCGAAATCCGGGGAGGGAAGGAGATGATCCTGAGCACCGAGGAGCAACAACTGAAAGCAGGACAAAGCTATACCGTAGTATTCAAGGCGAAAGATTTGGCACAAATTCAGGGTTACCAGTTCACACTGAGCATTGACCCCAGCCTGGCCACGATTGAAGGCTTGGATTACAACGGCGTAATGAAAGCCGAAAACTTCGGATATTTCCCAGAAAACGGAATGATCACTACCTCCTACGTACAGGCACCCCTCGCGGGTGCCCCAACCGGAGCCGAAGGCGAGGCCACCCTCTTTACCTTGACACTGAAAGCAAGCACCAACATCTCCTTGAGTAAAGCTCTCGACCTCAACAGCCGCCTAACCCACCTGGAAGCATACAATCAAAGCGACGAAGTGATGGGCCTGAAGTTGAACTTTGGTGCTGGCGACATTGCTGACCGTGCGGTCTTGCGCCAAAACACCCCGAACCCCTTTGCGGATGAAACCGCGATTGGTTTCTACTTGCCAAAGGCAACGAAAGGCGTTCTGACGATCCGCGATGTGAAAGGTGCCTTGATTTACCGAGTGGAAGGCAGTTACACCAAAGGCAACAATCAGGTGATCCTCAAGCAGGAGCAACTGAGAACCAGCGGCGTATTTTACTATACTTTGCAAACGAATGACTTTACAGATACCAAGAAAATGGTACTGCTGAATAAGTAAATTCTTACGAGAAAATAGCCATTTTGTAAGGAGGGAAATTCTTCTTATGAAATGGCTATTTTATTTTTATTCAATTAGTTGTACTAACTAAATTTTTGCTTCATTACAAAAAGGATATTTTACATTTTTTATGTAGCAATGGAAAAAATAAATTAAAAAACCTTGAAATTTTTTTTCTATATCTTTTTTGCTATCTTTGTTTCGATAATTACTAGCTATCTCACTTGGTAGCAAATTATAGTTTTGACTATAATTACACATCATAAGGTTCATTCAAGAACCGAATCATCATCACTACACAAACAAATTTATTATCTATCCTTTAAATTCCGTCACAACTGAATCGGCTTTACAGTCAATCTGCTGACCCTGTAATTGCTTTAGGCCTGCCTTCTCCGGGCTAAATAATCACTTTAACACGCATGGATTTGTGAGTTTCCAGGACGACCAACTTGTAGACATTTCTATGCCATCGACCTAAGGCTAATTCTAATTTATTTATCCAACATTTTTTCTTCAAATTTTAATCTTATGAAAAAAATGAACTTTACTAGCTGGATGACCAAATCTGCGGGCGCTTGCTTGCTGATGCTGGCAACACTGCTGTTTGGTTCCAATGTTGCAGTAGCACAGTCAACCAATTGTGGTTGTTACAACGTGACTGTTACTCTGGATGCAAATTGCCAATTCAAACTTGGCCGTGAACTCGTATCTGACGGCCCTTGCGACGGCGCATACGTACGTGTTATGGACAACAACCAACTCAATGGCGACACCATCGATTGTGCCGGGGTTTGGACTTATGGCTTGTTTACAAGCAACTCTCCCGCTGCAACCGTAATTTG